>Ga0105239_10000019_pt1 | contig 273836 bp, 259 predicted proteins | sample KBSC44metaG_FD_92761 | JGI IMG/M metagenome (GOLD analysis project Ga0105239, IMG submission 92761) | Corn rhizosphere microbial communities from Kellogg Biological Station, Michigan, USA - KBS C4-4 metaG | ecosystem: Host-associated > Plants > Roots > Rhizosphere > Soil | place: Michigan...
CCGGCGCCCTTGCCGCACCGCTCGTGGGGGGCTCCGCTGACAAACGCAACCCGCGAATCGCCATCGGCTATGGCCTCGCCCTGCTGCTGTCCTCGTTCGTCCTGCTCTACATGGGAGCAAATTATGTCGCGGGGATCATCGCCGGCATTATCCTGCTCGATCTCGCGATGCAATGTATCCACGTTTCGAACCAAAGCCGCGTCTATGCGCTGATCCCCCAGGCGCGCAACCGGCTTAATACAGTATATATGACCGTTAGCTTCGTCGGGACCGCGATGGGCTCTGCCATTGGGCTTTTCGCCTGGGATAAAGGCGGGTGGACCGGGGTTTGTATCACCGGAGTTCTGCTTACCGCCTCGGCATTTATCATCTACGGAATTACCCTTAATCCGCGACAGCGGATGCGTCCGACAGGACAGACATAAAACCGTTGCTGAAAAATCCGGATGGCCGCGGCGTAGAACGTACAAGACAGGTTAACAAATTACTAATTGCACCATTCTCGACCAGATTCGCTTGGTGGGTAACGATTTCTTCCGTATATTTGCATCGTTAAATTTGAGCTGATTACAGCACAGTAATTGAATGATCATTTCCGCTATTATAAATCCCCGGTAATTGTTAGTCGTCTTTACTCTCTGCTTTTTTACTCAGATTGTCTTTTATTTTCATTTTTAACCAGTTATTAGTATGAACATTTACATTTCGAATTTGAGCTTCAACGTCACGGACGAAGACTTGCAGGATTATTTTGCAGAATACGGCGAGGTTTCTTCCGCCAAGGTCATCATGGACAAATTCACGGGCAAATCCCGCGGGTTTGCATTCGTTGAGATGCCGGATGATGAAGCTGCAAAAAAAGCTATCCAGGAACTGGACGGTGCATCCGTAGACGGTCGCACCATCGGTGTATCGGTAGCAAAACCCCGTGAAGACCGCGCCAATGGCGGCGGCGGCAACAAGGGCGGTGGTTCCTTCCAACGCCGGGGCAACAACAACTACAGCAACAGCCGTTATTAATATATCGCTTTGTTGACATTACAAGGGAAAGGCTTGAGAATCAAGCTTTTCCCTTTTTTTTGCGTAATTTGAGAAGGTTGAAGATGTTGACTGAATAATAAATCCCGCGTGCAGCATCTACGCAGCCCTGTTATACAGGGTCAGCGCCACCGTCGTTCCCATGTCCAGCGAATCGATGATGATAGTGCCGCCCAGCTTCTCCGCGGCGTCCTGCACCTGGCGGAAGCAATTAGCGCAGCTGCGGTAAAAATACACCCCGGCGTTCCGTACCCGGATCATCGTCTGGCCGCCTGTGCAGACCGACTCGACGTGGATGCACTCATTCTGGGTGCTTTCCACTGCTTTATCCAGCAGGTTCCAAAGAATAAAAGCCAGCAGGTTCTCGTCGGAACCCACTTCCAGATTGCGGTCTATTTGGTTGATAATTAACGTCTTGCGACTTACGGCACGGGGTAGAAGACCCGTCATCAGCTCGTCCACAAAACGATGCAGGGAGATAGTGGTACACAAATCAGAAGCCATTGATACAGGATTTCAGTATGGGGTGCTTTTAACCGTGTAAATGTAACGCAATGAAACATATCAACATTTGCCTTCTGCACATTTATTTCCGGAAAATAAGAAAAGCCCGTAGCTGGCGCATACGGGCTTCCTTGCATATATATAGAGGATGATCGCGAAAATTACCTCCAGTGACCGCGGTTCCAGCGATAGCCTCTGGCGCCATGCTCCCAATGACCCCGCTCCCAGGTACGGCCGGACCGCACATGCCCCCAGTAACCATTATGCCAACGATAAGTGCCTCCGGACCAGACCCAGTCTCCGTCGATCCAGACATAGTCCGCGCCGGGAGAAACCGGACGCTCGTAATAAACATCCGCCGGCTGATCGGCTACATAGCCCTCGACTTCACAGCCGGCAAGGCTGATACACCCAGCTATTACAATGAGCATTAATATCTTTTTCATAATTTTTTTATTTTATTTGTGATAGGTCAAGGGTATATCGACCAAACCTGTGCCAGCCGTTTTCCAACCCTAAAGCACAATTTTATTGGTTTCCTGAGGTGCATTTTCCACATTACGCAACCCCAGATATAGCGTAAAAGCTTAAATTTGTAGTAATCATTCGGTCTTAAGGAATTATTCATCATGAGTGAAACAACATCTATCCCGCCGGCACTGACGGCTAAGGATTTCGCCACCGACCAGGAAGTGCGTTGGTGCCCCGGCTGCGGAGATTATTCGATACTCGCCCAGGTACAGAAGATCATGCCTACCCTTGGGATCTCCCGCGAAAATATCGTGATCATTTCCGGTATCGGCTGCAGCAGCCGGTTTCCGTACTATATGAACACCTACGGCATGCACTCGATCCACGGTCGCGCAACGGCGATCGCATCCGGCCTCAAGGCAACCCGGCCCGAACTGAGTGTCTGGGTGGTCACCGGTGACGGCGATAGCCTCAGCATCGGCGGCAACCATACGATCCACCTGCTGCGCCGCAATTTCAATATCAATATTCTGCTCTTCAACAACCAGATCTATGGTCTGACGAAGGGGCAGTACTCTCCCACCTCCGAAACGAATAAGGTAACGAAGTCGACGCCGTACGGCAGCCTCGACCATCCCTTCAATCCGCTCGCGCTGGCCCGGGGAGCCGATGCCGGCTTCATCGCCCGCAGCATGGACAGGGACCCCAAACATCTTCAGCAGATGCTGTTGCGCAGCCATGCGCATAAAGGCGCTTCCTTCCTCGAGATCTATCAAAACTGTAATATCTTCAACGACGGCGCCTTTGAGATCTTCACCGAAAAAGGCAGCAAGCCGCTGGAAACGCTCTTCCTCGAACAGGGCAAACCCCTCGTATTCGGCGCACAGCGCGAAAAAGGCGTCCGCCTCGACGGCTTCCGCCCCGTGGTAGTAGACCTCGGCAAGGATTTCAACGAAAACGATTGTTGGATACACGACGAGAACGATTTCTTTAAAGCGCAGATCCTCGTGCGGATGTTCGACGATCCCCGGGTCGAAGGCCACCTGCCCCGCCCCTTCGGCGTTTTCTACGAGAACGATCGTCCTTGTTATGAGGATATGCTGAACATGCAGATCGAAGAGGTCATCTCCGCAAAAGGTAAGGGCGATCTGGATAAGCTGCTTCGCGGCAGCGAGACCTGGACCATCGCCTAGTTCCGGGTGATCCCCCGCGACATATTATTATTGGTCTCCCCCAAAATAAAAAGAGGCCGGCTCGACAGGATTGAGCCGCCTCTTTTTTGGTTTTTTCACAGTGAAGTTCTTTACTCGACTTTTTCGTGGCTGGTATAATTATAATAAAAAAGAGCCAGCGATAGACATCGCCGGCCTGTGCTTACCTCTGAAACCACAAAAAGAAAAAGTTCGAAATATTTTTCATTGTTTGTCCTATTGTTGCACGAACTGTCGTTAGACAGACATGCTCTATACCTTGCTGTTAGTATCGGTCACATTTTACATCCCGCCCCATAGGACAAGACGCAAAACAATAAAGTAATCAAAGTAATCGGGTCGATTAGTGTCGGTAGACAGCCGGGACTGCACCTACCGGGTGAAGTTGCTTCAAAGAGGGTAACGAAGAGAGATTCTCGTCAGGACAGGGGATGTTAGGTATCTCAAAACTATGAAGCGATCGCTTCATAAGGAGGCATGAAACCCGGATATCGATGGATTGGAATCTTCGGATGGAAATTGGACGGTGAGTGATCCAGAGTAAGTAAGCGCGGTAAAAATAAAGACAGTTTCGTTAAAAAGCAATATTTTTTTTTAATTTTTGTCCACCCCCTGCAGGGGCGGTGCCTTTCCGCAATGATGCAGCAGCCTAAACCCTTACTGAACAAGGGGTTCACCCGTTGTGAATGCCAGTTCCCGATCGGCGTACCTGAACGTTCTTTCCCGCTTCCGGTTAAACCACCATTCGGGCGCCGTCTTTTTCATCAGGGTATCGATGTTCCGCATGCCCATCAGGTACCAGATCCCCCTCAGCTTGCCGGTGAACGACGACTGCAGGGCCCGTAGGCTCATGGCAAAGCCGCTGTCCAGGTATTCCATATGATGCCAGTAGCCGGCAGGCATGAACAGGGTATCCCCATGCTCCAGGATGACCTCATAGCCCCGGGCCAGCCGGACCGCCGGATATTTCTCCAGATCCAGCTTGTTCTCGTCCTCGTCGAAATATTTCTCGAAATTGACAAAACTCAGCACCTCCCAGGGTTTGCGATACAGCTTGTGCTGCTCCTCGAACGGGAACAGCAGCACTCGCTTACGGCCGACGAACTGTGTATGGACGATATGCGACAGATCGATATCGAAATGCATATGGGTAACAGAACCCTTGCCGCCCACGAACAACATGGGATAACGCTTCACGAATTGTTTCATCAGCTGCTCGGGCCATTCGAAATCGTTGATGAGCTGCGGCGCATGTTCGAAGATGTTGAAGAGAAAGATGCGCCATTCCGCCGGACCTTGCCGGACCATATCGATATATTCCCCAAACTTCATGTAACCATCAGCGGTATTGATCGGCGTATAGGCATCACTCTTGACGTTGTTGTAAACCCCCACCTTCACCTCACCCACGATGGATTTGAAATAATCCCAATTCCACTTTTCGAAAGCAGGCCACTGCCTGGACAGCCCACGGATGACCAACGGCCTCATCGGAGCGTAGTACTGATTTTTAAAATCCTCGGCGCTAATGCTATCTACGGTATCTACCGCCTGTAATTGCATTCGAGACATCTGGTTTATATGCGCAAATTTAAAAATAATTCTATGTTAAAGAATCCCTAACTTACCCTATGTTATTGCATTTGCACCCGGAGAATCCCCAGATCAGGAACGTAAAGATGGTCGTCGAATGTTTGCTGGACGGTGGTGTGATCGTCTATCCTACGGATACGATCTATGGCTTGGGGTGTGATATCTTTCAGCATAAGGCCGTCGAGCGCATCTGCCGGATCAAACAGGTAGACCCTGCCAAAGCACAACTATCGTTCATCTGTTACGACCTCAGCGATCTCAGCAATTATACAAAGAGCATCTCGACGCCCCTGTACCGGCTGCTAAAAAACTACCTGCCCGGACCTTACACCTTTATCCTTCCGGCGAGCAAACAGGTGCCGAAGATACTGAAAAGCCGCAAAGACACCATCGGCCTGCGCATCCCCGACAATATTATTGCCCGGTCCCTCATCCACGAATTAGGACACCCGATCCTCAGCTCCTCCCTTCCGGGTCAGATGGTAGAAGAATATACCGATCCCGATATGATCCGGGAAAAATTCGAAAGCCAGGTAGATATCATCATCGACGGAGGCATCGGCGGGATGGTCCCCTCTACCGTCGTAGACTGTACGGGCGACGAACCGGTGCTGATCCGCAAGGGACTTGGAAATTGGGTTGAAGCGGAATCCTGAAGCCGCAGGATCGGACCTGTCGTTAGTCCATAAAAGCGAGCTCTTCCTGCACATCCCCGTTCGGGGAGATATTAAAACTTTTCCGATGGTATTTGCAAAGCCCGAACCGCTCGATGGCGTCCCGGTGCTCCTTCGTTCCATATCCCTTATTCGTGTTCCAGCCGTAGTGAGGGAACTCGGCATGCAGCCCTTGCATATATTCGTCCCGCCAGGTCTTGGCAAGAATACTGGCCGCCGCGATGGAGGCAAAGATGGAATCCCCCTTGACGATACACCGGTGCGGAATGCGTTTGTACTTGGTGAACCGGTTCCCGTCGATCAACAGCAACCGGGGCTTCGGCTTTAGTTGGTCGAGGGCCAGGTGCATCGCCTTAAAAGAAGCCTTCAGGATATTGATCTTATCGATCTCGTCATGATCCACCCTCGCAACCGCCCAGGCTATCGCACGCGCCTCGATAAAGACCCGCAATTCATCCCGGTTCTCAGGCGTCACCTGCTTGGAATCGTTTAGCAGGGGATGATAGAATCCCGCCGGCAGGATGACCGCCGATGCGAATACCGGCCCGGCATAGCAACCGCGCCCGGCCTCATCGCACCCGGCTTCGACCAACTCGTCCTGGTAATGGCATCTCAGCGGATTCTCCATGCGCCAAAAATACGATCCTTCCTATTCGAATCGCAGTATCTGGATAAAAATCGGGAACTTTACGCCCGCTATGGAATCCTCTTTGCACAAACGGACCGGAGGTCCGTCGGCCAAAGGCCAGACTTCAAAGGTTGCCTCCCGTCCGGTCGCCCTCTGGGTATACGCCGGAGTCATCATGCTGCTCATCCAGGTCATTCTCGGCGGCATCACCCGCCTCTCCGGCTCGGGACTATCCATCACGGAATGGAATGTCGTCACGGGCGCGCTTCCCCCCCTCAATACCGTCCACTGGCAGGAGGCCTTTGACAAATATCGCCAGACACCGCAGTTCCGCCTGATCAACGCCGACTTTACGTTGTCCGACTTTAAATTCATTTTCTTCTGGGAATGGTTCCACCGCCTGTGGGCCCGGCTGGTCGGCGTCGTGTTCGTGGTCGGATTTGCGTGGTTCTTATGGAAGAAGAAACTGGAGCCGGCAATGATCAAACCCCTGATCATCCTCTTCCTGCTGGGCGCCTTGCAGGGCGCCGTTGGCTGGATCATGGTGCTGAGCGGATTTACCGGAGATGCCATTTACGTGGCGCCGTTGAAGCTGGCCTTACACTTTGTCTTCGCGCTCGGGCTGATCATATACGCATTTTGGTTTGCCCTGGATCTGTCGGTTGACCGGACCGCCCGGCTATTCAGGACTTCGACGAGCACGCTTCGCGGCTGGACCTGGGCGATCCTCGGCCTTCTTTTCTTTCAGCTGTTGTATGGCGCGCTGATGGCCGGGCATAAAGCGGCGGCCGTAGCACCCACCTGGCCTACGATCAACGGCTCCTGGATCCCCGATAGGCTGTTTAGCCAGCGTCCGCTGAAACAGGACCTCGTGGGCAATACCATCACCGTACAATTCATCCACCGCGGGCTGGCCTATATCCTCTTCGTGATGGTCCTCATATGGACCTTTCTGGCATACCGCATCCACCCCGTCACCGCGGCATTCGCCCGTTGGCGCGGGCTGCCCCTGGCGGTCGTCACCCTACAGATCGTCCTTGGCATCAGCAGCCTGCTCACCAGTCCCGGGATCATCGCCCGCCAATGGGTAGCCTTCGACTGGCTGGCGCTCACCCACCAGACAACAGGCCTCTTATTCCTTGTGACGATGGTCGGGATGTTGTATCTTGTAATGCCTGTAAGGTCTGTAACCGTATGATGCGAATCCTTAAAGTCATTTACCAGTTCTTCCCTGTCCAGCTGCTTCTATTGCATGTAAAGAAGTTCCAGGTCCTGTTGATCTTCTGGCTCATCCTCTTCAGCACCCTCAACGGGGGGTTCATGCACTCCTACGGCGCGGCCGCACTATTTCTCTCACCGGAATATCTGGGGGACGTCAGCCCCGTCAGCACGGCCATCGTCGGGATCGCAACGGGAATCTTTATCATGAGCTGGAACATCACCACCTTTATCATCTTCTGCCGTCATTTCCGGTTCCTGGCGACGACGACAAAGCCGTTCCTCAAATATTGCATCAACAATTCCATCCTGCCGATCATCTTCCTGATCTTCTATTTTATAAGAGCGCTCCAGTTCAGCCTCAACCGCGAGCTGCTGCCCATTCGTTCCATCGTCCTTCTTTCCCTGGGATTCCTTGCGGGGTTCTGCTTTCTGATCACGGTCTCCCTGCTATATTTCTTTCGCGCCGACAAGACGATCATCCGGCGGATGACGCCGGTGATCAGCAACCCCAAGCTGTTCAAATCCCAGTTCTCGAAGGAAGAGGTCAAGCTCAACGACAGCCGGCTGATGCATGTCGGGTATTATCTCAATTCGCTTACGACGATCCGGAAGACCCGGGACGTGGCGCACTATAGCAAGGCCTTTATCGAAAGCATCTTCAACCGGCATCACATCTCGGCCGTCCTTTGCATCTTCGTCGCCTTCATCTCGCTGATCTTTATCGGCTTCTTCATGGACAGCAGGTATTTTCAACTGCCCGCCGCCGCAAGCATCCTCATCTTCTTTGCCATCCTCATCTCGCTCTCCGGCGCCTTTTCCTATTTCCTCCAGTCCTGGAGCATCCCCTTTTTCGTCGTGGTGTTCTTTATCCTCAATCTCCTCTACAAGTATAACGTCATCGATCCAACGAACAAGGCCTACGGCCTCAGCTATACCGAGATGGAGGACCGGCCGCTGTACGACCAGCAGACCCTGCTGCAGTTGTGCTCCGAACGGAATGTTCATCGCGATGAGGAGAATATGCTCGCCATCCTGAACCGCTGGAAGGCCCGGCAGTCGTCGCAAAAGCCGGTCCTGTTCCTCGTCAACACCAGCGGCGGCGGCAGCCGCAGCGCGACATTCACATTCAGCATCCTCCAGCGCCTGGACAGCCTCAGCGGCGGTCAACTCATGCGCAAGACCTTTCTCATTACGGGCGCCTCCGGCGGGATGCTCGGCGCCGCCTATTTCCGCGAGCTTTCCCGGCGGCGCGATGCGGGAGATACCTCCATTCATCTGCAGGACCACCGCTATGTCAACGATATCTCGGGCGACCTGCTCAACACCCTCTTCTCTTCCTTCGTGGCCCGCGACCTTGCTTCCCCCGCGCAGAAGTTCACCGTGGGAGACCATGAATATGTCAAGGATCGCGGCTTTGCCTTCGAACAAAAGCTGAATGAGAACACGCATGGCATCCTCAACCGTCAGTTAAAGGACATGGCTCCCGATGAGGCGGCCGCCCGAATGCCGATCCTCCTGTTCAACCCCGTCATCACCCGCGACAGCCGGGCGCTGGTGATCTCCACACAACCGGTAAGCTTCCTGATGCGCCCCCGCTTCGACAGCACCAAGCTTCCCGCCATGGATCCCGATGCCGTCGACTTCGGCGCGCTCTTCGCAAAACAGGGACCGATGGACCTCCGGCTGCTGACCGCCCTCCGGATGAACGCCACCTTCCCCTATGTCCTTCCCAATGTCTGGTTGCCCAGCCGGCCCGTCGTCGACGTCATGGACGCCGGTTTCCGCGATAATTTCGGGGAGATGAATGCCATCCGGTTCCTCAACGCGTTCCGCGAGTGGCTGCAGGAAAATACCAGCGGAGTAGTGCTGCTGCAGATCCGCGACCGAAAGGCCGGCGGCTGGGAGAATCCTTATGAGTCCGACGATATCACCGAGATCTTCACCAAACCCCTGCTCCTGTTACAGGACAACTGGTACAAGATGCAGGAATACAACCAGGACGATCTCCTCAGCCTCGCACAGAACGGCATGGGCTTTCCCTTTCGGAAATTAGTATTCCAGTATGTCCCGCGGTCGGAAGACGCCGGGGCCGCCCTGAACTTCCATCTAACCCGCCAGGAAAAGCTCAACATCACGGGAGCGTTGGACAACTCGGACAACCAACGGGCTTTTCAAAACTTCGTCCAGTTTTGCCAGATGGGTCATTAAGCCGGGGCGAAGCCCCAAACCTACGGTTGTATCAGCTGGATCGCCTTGGGCACCACGCTGATATGAAATTCCCTGGCCGAAGCCTTCGGATCTCCGTCGATATGCAGCGGCGCCTCGCCGGGATTCTCGATCACCAACGCCGCCGTCTGGAAATAAAGGATCTTCTCCTTCCCCTGTTCTTCTGGTTGCGGCTGTATCCGGTAACCGCCAAGCACCTGGCGGACCACCGACAGCAGAAAGCGCAGCCGGTTCGTCTTCCTGGCGACGACGATGTCGAGCAGGCCGTCCTCCAGACTCGCCCGGGGAGCGATCGTGAAATTATTGCCGAACTGATTGCCGTTCGCAATGCTGATAAAAAAGGCATCCTGATGGAAGGACAGCTCATGCCCGTTACCCGTGGGGATATGCAGACGGAAAGGATAGGGGCGGGCGCTGAAGAAATTCTTCAACGTTACCCGGATATAGGTCTGTAATCCCCGCGTGGGCTGCTCCGCAAATTCTTCCGCCACCCGGGCATCGAAGCCGATACCGCAAAGCATACAGGAGAACTGCTCATTGATCAGGAACCCATCGATCGGCGAGGCCTTTGCGGCAAAGACGATCTCCAGCGCCTTCTCCGCATCCTTGGGGATGCCCGCGGCAAAGGCCAGCCCATTGCCCGAACCCATCGGGATGATGCCCACCCGGACATCGACGCCCGTCAGGGCCGCGGCGACGGCACTGACCGTACCATCGCCCCCGCAGACGATAATATCGGTGACGGAGGCCTGCTGGATAAAAGGCAGCAGGAAGGCATAGTCCCCCTCGATATTGGTGGGTAAGATGCTGTAGGTGATTTCTTTCTCCTGGGTCTTTTGCCGGATCATCTCCTGCAGCGAATGCTTGCCTCGCGTGCCAGAGATAGGATTGATGAGGTAGATGATGTTTCTTTTTGGCATAGTTCCGCCGATGCGGCGCAAAGATCGATCATTTATTACTCGAAACCTCCGGCAGGTGTACGATATCCGAAAGAAAATGGCTGATCCCCTTTTCCACGCCGGGAATATCATGCGACCGGATGCTGCTGCTCAACACATGCGTCCCCGCCTCGGGCAGCGCTTCCTTGTATTTCAGCGCCGCTGGCGTCCCCAGCTGATCGAACATGCTCAGTTCGGCCGAGACCTTTACCGTGCTGTCCTGGTGGGTCTCATCCTTGTAATAATAGAACAGGCCTACCGGTTGGGTGACCCTGGCAAAATTGTCTTTCTTCATCGTCGTCTCCACCAGCTGTTCGAGCGCAACGACCGCCTCGGTGCGATATTTCGGATACCAGTATTGCCGCCATTGCGGACCATAGTCATCCTTGGCGATGACATAGTCCGAACCCGTGACAAGATGGGCGATCTGCAATCCCCAGGGGTCGTCCAACAGCCAGGCGTTCGGGTCGTTGATGGCGATATTAGGGGAACACAGCACGAGCGCAGCCACCTGGTCGGGATAGGTATAAGCCAGTTGCAGGGCCAGGGTCCCACCGGTAGAGGTGCCCATCAGGATCACCTTATCACCCAATTGACGGCCCACTGCCAGCGCCTCCTGCGCCGAAGCCCAGTATCGGTCCGCGGTGAGATTCGCCATTGCATCGACGGTATCGATCCCGTGCTCGGCCAGACGCGGCAGATAGAGATTGCAGCCATACTTCCCGGCGATGTATCGATGGACCGGATCGCCTTCTCCTTGCGACGCGGAGAAACCATGGAGATACACGATGGCGTAATGCGTTTTTTTACGCGTGCTGTCAGCCCAGACGATGCGGGCCTCGTTGTCCGGTTTGAGCCGGTGACCAGCTTCCTGCGACCGGATAAAGCTCTCCAGGGCAACAGGCTCCGCGGGAACCACGGGCTGCACAGCGTTATAAACGGGCTTCGAAGGGTGCGGCCCAATGAAATACAAAATAACCAGAAGAACAGGGATCAGGAGCCAAAATCTTTTGCGATTGCGCATGGGATAAATTTGTATTGAATTTATGGTTTTTGTGTTATTTCTCCCCGATCGATCCGGTCAGTCTAGGAAATGCCAGCGAAATGGCGTACTTTTGCGCCCCGAAAGGCAGGCGTAGGCTCGCTTTTTGAGAAGGAGTAAATATATGCAAATCAGAAACATAGCGATCATCGCTCACGTCGACCACGGTAAGACTACATTGGTAGACAAGATTTTACATGCTACCCATGTATTCCGTGACAACCAGGAGACCGGGGAACTGATCATGGACAATAATGACCTCGAAAAAGAAAGAGGCATCACCATCTTCAGCAAGAACGCCGCAGTAGAGTATAAAGGCGTTAAGATCAACGTCATAGACACGCCCGGCCACTCCGACTTTGGCGGTGAGGTAGAGCGCGTTCTCAAGATGGCCGACGGGGTCCTCCTGCTGGTCGATGCTTTTGAAGGCCCGATGCCGCAGACCCGTTTCGTTTTGCAAAAAGCTCTCCAGCTGAACCTGAAACCCATCGTGGTCATCAATAAGGTAGATAAGCCGAACTGCCGTCCGGACGAAGTGCATGACGCCGTGTTCGAGCTTTTCTTCAACCTCGACGCCACCGAAGAGCAGCTCGACTTCCCTACCTTCTACGGGAGCGGAAAGAACGGCTGGTTCAACAGCAAGAACGAACAATGTGAGGACATCACCCCCCTGCTGGATGGTATCCTGCAATATGTCCCGGCGCCGAAGGTTGCCGAAGGTCCGCTTCAAATGCAGATCACTTCCCTCGACTATTCGTCCTTCCTGGGCCGGATCGCCGTGGGTAAGGTTGCCCGCGGATCGATAAAAGAAGGCCAGTCCATCGCGCTGATGCAGGCCGACGGATCGATCAAGCGCTCCAAAGTGAAAGAGCTGTATACCTTTATGGGTATGGGCAAGAAGAAGGCCACCGAGGTCGAAGCCGGCGATATCTGCGCCGTGGTAGGCCTGGAGGACTTCAATATCGGGGATACCATTGCCGATGCGGAGAACCCGGAAGCCCTCCCGATCATCAGCGTGGACGAACCAACCATGAGCATGCTTTTCGGGATCAACAATTCTCCCTTCTTTGGCAAGGACGGCAAATTCGTCACCTCCCGTCACCTCCGTGACCGGCTGTTGAAAGAGACCGAAAAGAATCTTGCGCTGAAGGTATCGGATACGGACAGCGCCGATAGCTTCCTCGTCTATGGCCGCGGGATCCTTCACCTCGGGATCCTCATCGAGACCATGCGCCGCGAAGGCTTCGAGCTCACCGTGGGTCAGCCCCAGGTACTCGTAAAAGAGATCGACGGCAAAAAGCACGAACCCTATGAGATCCTCGTCGTCGACGTTCCCGCCGAGTTCAGCGGAAAAGTGATCGATATGGTCACCCAGCGCAAGGGTGAAATGCTGGTCATGGAAAGCAAGGGCGAGATGCAGCATTTGGAATTCGAAATTCCCTCCCGCGGGCTGATCGGCCTGCGTAGCAATATGCTCACCAATACTGCCGGTGAAGCCGTCATGGCGCATCGCTTCCTGGAATACAAACCCTGGAAGGGGCCCATCCCCGGCCGCAACAACGGCGTGCTTCTCAGCAAGAACCAGGAGAAGACAACGGCGTATTCAATTGATAAACTACAGGAACGCGGTACCTTCTTCGTCGATCCGGGCGAAGATGTTTATGCCGGCCAGATCATCGCCGAGCATATCAAACCCGGTGACCTCGTGGTCAATGCTACGGAAGGGAAGAAGCTGACCAACATGCGCGCCAGCGGTAGCGATGATTCGGTCCGGATCGTCCCCAAGAAGCAAATGACCCTCGAAGAATGCATGGAATACATCCAGCAGGACGAATGTATCGAGGTGACGCCCAAGAAGATCCGCCTGCGCAAAGCCATCCTCGACGAAGAAGAGCGCAAGCGCGTCTCCAAGTCGATGAAGTCGGAACAGGTTAGCTGATAAGTCGTATCTTTGGGGTAGAATAAAAGGCGGTCCATGAAGAATCCGATTTTTATCTTCATCCTTTCCCTGCTGCTGGCAGCCTCCGCGCTGCCGGCGCGGGCGCAATGTTCCATCTGCACCCGCACGGCTCAGCAGCTGGGAGAACGGCCGGCAAAAGCCCTCAACAAGGGCATCATCTACCTGGCAGTTACCCCCCTCGCCATTTTTGGGATCATCGGCTATCGTTGGTGGAAGAGCGAAGAACATCATGAGTAATGCCCCGACCGTCTCTGTCGTGCTGGGCACCTATAATGGGGAAGCCTACCTGCGGGAGCAGCTGGACTCCGTCCTCGCGCAAACCTATCCCTCCCTCGAGATCATTACGATCGACGATGGCAGCTCGGATACCACCGTCGCCATTCTAAAAGAATACGCCGCCCGCGATACCCGCATAAAGGTCGTCGTCAACGAGCAGAACCTGGGCTTTATCCGCAACTTCGAAAAAGGCTGTTCGCTGGCCGCGGGCCGTTGGATCTCCCTCTGCGACCAGGACGATTACTGGCTGCCGGATAAGATAAAAAAGATGGTGGAAGCCATCGGCGACTACCCCATGGTCTATTGCGATTCCATCCTCTGCGACGAGAACCTCCGGCCGCTCGGCAACCGCATCTCCGACCTGGTCCACTACCAGTCCTTTGACGATCCCCGCCAGCTTTGCGTCTTCTCCCGGATGTATGGACACGCCACGCTGATCACCCGCGACCTCTTCCTGCGGTCGCGTCCCTTCCTCAAAGAGGTGCCACACGACGGCTGGCTGGCCTATCATGCTACACTCTATGGCGGTGTTCGTTATCTGCCGGAGGTCCTTGTGAACTATCGCCAGCATGCCACCAATGTCTTCGGCGTCGTCGGCCGCAAGAAGAAGAAGCCCGCGCCCGAAGAAAAGGCCGCCTTGAAAAAGCGCGAGCTGCAACGCATCCGCATCCGGATGCAGGCCTACTGCGACGCCTGCCCCGAAACCCTGGTGCCGCAGAAGAGATTGCTCCGGGCACTGGTCCGCAGCTATCGCAATTTCTCACCGTTGAACGATATCCGGCGCATGCTCCTCTTCTTTGCCAACTATCGGCAACTGCTCGTGGTAAAGAACTACTCCACCCTCCGGAAATGGCTGTTCTGCCTCAAGATGCTGGTCAAGATCAAATAAAAAACAAGTATTTTCGCCCCTATGAGAGCCGGCACAGAAAAAAAACTCTACGAAAAGGTCCGATCGAAGAACCTTGCGGTAAAGCACGTGTGTGAAGTGGGGGTCTGGCTTCCGGAGATGTCCAATATCCTCGACTTTATCATTAAGGATCGGCTGCGAACCACCCTGGTGGAACCCGATCCCAAAAGCATCGCCTCCATCCGAAGCTATTTTAAAGAGTATCCCAATGTCGAGTTGCAGCCATACGCCGCATTCGATCACCATGGAACATTAGAACTGGTACAACGCGACGCCTCGACCTTTGTCTCGACGCTTCCATACAGTCCCGCACAAGTGAATGACCGATACAAAGTCCGCCAGGAAGACCGGTTCACCGTGGAATGCCGCCGGTTCGACGAGCTGGATGACGCCACCATCGACCTGCTCAGCGTCGACACCGAAGGCAGTGAATGGTATGTCATCCACTATCTGAAAAGCCGGCCGCTGGTCATCTCGGTAGAGATGCACGGCAAATCCTACCTGAATCCCTACTATACCGAAATTGCCGACTGGATGGCGCGCGAAGGGTATGATAAATGGTACATGGACAAGACCGACATCGTTTACTATAAGAAAGGCGCCTTCCCCATCACGGGCGCCGAAAAACGGCAGCTGGCCTGGATGGACTTCTATGTCCGGTTCCGGCGATTCCGCAAGCGGTTATTCGGAGGGAATAAAGCCGGTAAATGAGAACCTTCATCATCAGCAGGACGGACGCTATCGGTGACGTGGTGCTCACCTTGCCGATGGCAGGGGTCTTAAAAGAATTGTATCCCGGGTCCCGGGTTCTGTTTCTCGGCCGCTCCTACACGGAAGAGGTCGTAAAGGCCTCGGAGCACATCGACGGTTTTCTCAATTGGGACGAAGGCAAAAGCCTCGAAGCCACTAACGCCGACACCATCATTCATGTCTTTCCCAACAAACGCGTCGCCGCCCTGGCAAAAAAGGCGCACATAAAAGAACGCATCGGCACTACCAACCGGATCTTTCACTGGTCGACCTGCAACCGGCTGGTGAAGTTGTCCCGCCGCCATTCCCCGTTGCACGAAGCGCAGCTCAATCTGCGGCTGCTGCGACCGCTCGGCGCAAAAGCGCAATACTCGCTGGAAGAGATCGGCGGCTACTATGGTCTCACACGCCTGGCGCCGCCTCCCGCGGAGATCGCCGCGCAGATAGACCCTCACCGCTTCAATCTCGTCTTGCATCCAAAGTCCCGGGGCAGCGCCCGCGAATGGGGGCTGGATAATTTCCGCGAGCTGATCCGCCTCCTGCCGCAGGATCATTTCAAGATCTTTATCAGCGGTACTGCCGCCGAAGGCGAGCTCGTACGATCCCTGTTCGGCGAATTTCCTTTTTTGACCGACCTCACCGGCCGCCTCACCCTTGGCCAACTGATCAGCTTTCTCTCCCGCGTCGATGGTCTCGTGGCCGCCAGCACCGGTCCCCTGCACCTGGCCGCCGCCGTCGGCATCAACGCCATGGGCATCTATCCGCCCATCCGGCCCATGCATCCCGGCCGCTGGGCGCCGATCGGTCCCAAAGCAAAGGTCTTCGTAAAAGAAGGAGAATGCGAAGATTGTAGAAAGTCCGAGAACTGTCACTGCATCAGGGAGATACGAGCCGGAATGTTGAAAGATTACCTGCTCTTCCTAACTTCAAAATAATTTATTTTTGCACGTATGACCAATTTCATCCCTGTGTTTCCCCTGGGGATCGTTGTCTATCCGGGGGAAACAGTCAACCTGCATATTTTCGAGCCGCGCTATAAACAACTCATCAACGAATGCTATACCGAGGCAAAGCCCTTCGGCATTCCGACGGTGATCGACAATCAGCTGAACGAAATGGGTACCCTGGTTAAAATAACCGAGCTCGTAAAAGTTCATGAGAACGGCGAAATGGATATCCGCACCCAGGGTATGCGAGTTTTCCGCGTACTCGAATTGATAAAATCTGTCCCGGACAAACTCTTCAGCGGCGCCATCGTCAACTATCCGGATAATATCGAAGGCCCCGGTAAGCGGGATCTCATGCAGCGCGTGGTCAAGGCCCTCCGCGAGCTGCACCGTCTGCTGAATATCGAAAAGGATTTTAAAAAGCCCGACGAAGAATTGGCCAGCTATGATATCGCTCACCATGTCGGGCTCTCCCTCGAACAGGAATATGAGCTGCTGGGTCTGCTCCGCGAAGAGCAACGACAGGAATACATCAAACGCCACCTCGGGAAAGTGCTGCCGGTGATCGCCGAAATGGAAACCCTGAAGGAAAGAGTAAAATTGAACGGACATTTCAAAAACCTATCTTCGTTCAAATTTGAAGACTAGCCATGGCGACGACCCTCTGCTTCGATTTTGGCAACACCCGGATGAAATGCGCCGTCTTTACAGACGGAAACTTCCACAAGGAGCTGGTCATGGCCGATGACAGTGACGAAACGATAAAAGCGCTGCTCGATCAATATCATCCCGACCGTGCGATCCTGTCCTCCGTGATCGATCACAATCGGGGTATGGAAACGCTGCTACAGCAACACACGAAGTTTCACCGGCTGGGACACGAGTCGAGGCTCCCGGTTACGACACCTGTGGGTAAACCGGAGACCATTGGCGCCGACCGCCTCGCCCTCGTAGTAGCGGCGGTGACCCTCTTTCCCGGCAAGAACAACCTCGTCATCGGCCTCGGCTCGGCGATCACTTATAACTACGTCAATAAATACCGCGAATTCATCGGTGGCGGCATCTCCCCCGGCATGGAAATGCGCTTCAAGTCCCTCAACGCTTTTACTGCCAAGCTGCCACTGGTAAAGGCAGACTGGAACTTCCCCCTCGCCGGCTATGACACCCGCACCAATATCCTAAGTGGCGTGATCCTGGGAATGGCCAAGGAAGTCGACGGGATGATCGAGGCCTATGAGGAGAAATATGACAACTTTAACGTGTTGTTGAGCGGCGGGGACGGCGTTTTCTTTACCCGTCACCTGAAAAAGAAGATATTTGCGGACCCATACCTGATCTATAAAGGCTTATATGCTATCAGTGAGTACAATCAGTAAGGTGTTTTTTATATTGGGGTTTATTGGTCTCGCCGGTATCGCCTGCAACGATAAGACCGTGGCCAAACCGCAGGCCGGTCCGCGCAAATTCGTGCCGGAAGAAGCAGACTCGCTCGAAAGCCTGCTCAGCGAGCCTGCAAAGGATTCCACAGGGAAACTGGGCGCGCGGGTAAAGGGTAAACTGACGGCTCCCTATATGAAACGCTACGAACGGGCCGATAGCCCCTACACGGAGTTCCCCCGCACTCTGCATGTGGATTTCTACAACGATAGCCTGAAGACGGAGAGCCAGTTGGATGCCCATTATGGAAAGTACTACTCGAGCCTGGACAAGGTCTTTCTTCGGGATTCGGTCGTCGTGAAGAACCTTGCAAAGGGCGACACCCTGCGCTGCCAGGAGCTGTGGTGGGACCAGCATACCGAACGATTTACCACCGACAAACCGGTAAGAATCTACACGCCGGATAAGATTCTGTATGGAACCGGGATGGAAGCCGATCAGAACTTCCGCTGGTATACGATCAAAAAACTAACCGGCACCGTGCTTACTTCCGGCATGCCGAAATGATAGTCAACGACTTAATGGGAATACCCCCGCCCAAGGCGGGGATTTTTTTTGTAATAAATCAATTAAACGTTTGTTTAATTCAAACGTTTGTTTAACTTTGTGGGGCAATAGCAATTTTTACATGTCAGATAAAAGAGAACATATCCTCGTCGTAGCAGAAGAGCTTTTTGGAGAAAAGGGATTTGACGGGACCTCGGTCCGGGATATCGCGCAAAAGGCCGGGGTCAACCTGGCGATGATCTCTTACTATTTTGGCTCCAAGGAGAAATTGCTCGAAGCCCTGATCGTTTTCCGTGCCGAATATGCATATGGTATCCTCGAAGAGCTGAACAAGGATCAGTCCCTGAGTCCCTGGGACAAGATCGACCGGCTGGTGGATTTCTATGTCGACCGTATTCTCAATAACCTCCGCTTCCACAATATCATGTACCAGGAGGCCACGGCTGTCCGGAGTGAAGACATTAAGGGCAGGATCATTGCGATAAAAATGCGCAACCTCGAACAGATTACAAAGATCATTACCGATGGTCAGCAAAAGAAACTATTCCGCCAGGTCGACATCCCATTAACGGTCGGAACCATCATGGGAACGATCTCCTCCTATACCCAATCCCGGTCGTACGGGTGTAATATTCTTGCCATAAGAGAAGACTCGGATGACGACGCCTATCGTGCGAAGCTGGGTCCCCGATTGAAGGTCCATCTCAAGCAATTGTTGAGAGCGCACCTGGACATTCGCAATGAGACCACGAAATAATTGAACCGAAAGTAAAATACAAGCAAAACATGGAAAAAAAGTTAGCGGGAGTTTTATGCTTCTTACTTTTTACAATCATGGTATCCCATGCACAGCGGACCCTCACGATGGAGGAAGCGGTGCAACTGGGTTTACAGAACAGCAAGCAATTAAAGGTTTCACAGGACAAGATCGATGAGGCCCTGACCAAGCTGGATCAGGCCAGGGATCTCAAGTATCCCGACGCAAAGGTCAGCTTTCAATATCTCCACGCCCTGATGCTTTCCCGCGTGATCCAGATCCCCGGCGTGACAAAGGATCCCATCAAGATCCCCTTCGACTTCCCCGCGTACCTGGGTACCCTCTCGGTATCGGAGCCGATCTTCAACGGCAATCAGTTCAAATATGCAAAACAATCGGCCGATCTGATGGTACAGTTGAGCCGGCTCGATGCGGACAAGGACAAGGACGATATCACCTATCTCGTCATCAGCTCCTATCTCAACTACAATAAGATCCTCCAGAATATGCTTATCGTCGCGCAGAACATGCAGGACGTGCAAAGCAAGCTGGAAGAGATCACCAAATACGAAAGCCAGGGTCTCGCCACGCAGAACGATGTCCTACGGTTCCAACTTCAGAAATCCCAACAACAGTTGACGGAGATCGAGCTGGAGAACAACCGGAAGATCGCCAACTATAACCTGGATATTATTCTCGGCCTCCCCGATACCACGACGATCATGCTTCCGCCGGTCGGCTATCGGACCAATGAACAGCTGGTCTACACCGATCTGTTACAGACCGCCGAAACCAACCGCCGCGAGCTGCTCGATCTGGGTTACCAGACAAAGTTGGCCGATGTCAACGTCAGGCAGATACACGACAAACGCCTGCCGACCGTGGCCGCAACGGGCGGGATGTACTATATCAACCCGACCGGCCAGGTGATCCCGACCCATAACAACCTGATCGCCCCGATCACCCTGGGCATCGGCGCCTCCTGGGACATCGGCACCCTCTATAAGAACAAGAACAAAGAACGGGAAGCGGCCGTACAACGCCGGGAACTGAACGATTCCCGGGACCAGGTTCTCGATGATATCAAGCAGGATGTTCATAAACAATTCATTCTGTATCAAAGCGCGCTGGAAAAGATCAAGGTATTGGAAGTGGCGGTACAGCAAGCGCAGGAGAATGAGCGGATCACCGAATCCAAATACCGGAACAACCTGGTGAATACCACCGACCGGATCGATGCGCAGACCCAGCTGTACCAGGCCCGCGTCAATCTCGAGCTGGCCAAGTCCGACGCCACCGTTTCCTATTATGATATCCTGAAAGCTACGGGCAAGGTACACATTTGACGGGCCGCGGGCCCATCGGCCGAAGGCGAAAATCAAACCAAATCAAACTCAACAAGTATTATTAAGAATTATATGGAACAGAATAACACAAAAAAGCCGCGTAAAAAACTCGTATTTCCGATCATCCTGGGTGTCGTCCTGGTCGGAGCGCTGTTCTTCTCTATAAAGGAATATGTGTTCCTGCAGGCGCACGAGGAAACGGATGACGCACAGGTGGATGGGGATATCAGCCCCGTGATCGCAAGGGTATCCGGATATGTCCAGGAGATCCGCTTCAAGGATAACCAATATGTACATGCAGGGGACACCCTCGTCATCCTCGACGACCGGGACTATAAGATCAAGCTGGATCAGGCGCTGGCCGCCCAGTCCGCCGCCCAGAAGACCGCTGCCGCTACCGGCGCAGCCATCAATGAGGCTCAGTCCAACTTTGCCGTACAGAAGGCGAATATCGAAGCCGCCCAGGTTCGTTTGTGGAAAACCCAGCAGGACTTCGAACGCTACAAGAACCTCTACGACGACCACGCCATCACCAAGGCCCAGCTCGATGAAGTGACCGCCGACCGTGATGCCGCCCAGGCCGCGCTCGACGCTGCCAAGAGCCAGGTTCCGGTGATCAATACCCGCGTGAACGTCAGCCGCGTACAAACGGCCGCCAGCACATCGCAGATCGACACCCGCAAGGCCGATGTGGAATATGCCAAATTACAACTGAGCTATACCGTCATCACGGCCCCCGCCAGCGGTACCGTCTCCAAACGGAATATCCAGGTCGGACAGCTGGTCCAGGCCGGCACCCCGCTGTTCTCCGTCGTTCATGAGGACGTTTATATTACAGCCAACTTCAAAGAGACCCAAATGCGCGATATCGCGCTGAACCAAAAGGTCGATATCCGCGTGGACGCCTTCGACAAGCAGGTGATCCCCGGCACCATCGAATCCTTCTCCGGTGCAACGGGCGCGAAATTCTCGCTCCTTCCCCCGGATAACGCTACGGGTAACTTCGTGAAGGTGGTTCAACGCATCCCGGTACGCATCCACATTGATTCGGACACCGCCACCTTACGCCGCATGCGGCCGGGGATGAGCGTCGATGTCATCGTTCACACAAAATAAGCGGCCCAGCCGACCCATTGAATTGAATGAATCGTAATTAAATTTTTATGGCAGAATATGGCTTTAGAAGGTGGATCATCACCTTTACCGTGATCACCGCCGCCCTGCTGGAACTGATCGACACGACGATCGTGAACGTGGCGCTGCCCAACATCATGGGTAACCTCGGCGCGACCCTCGAAGATGCGAACTGGATCGTGACCGGCTACGCCGTGGCGAATGTGATCATCCTGCCGATGTCGGGATGGCTCGGGGACCGGTTCGGCCGGAAGAACTACTTCCTCGCCTCGATCCTCATCTTTACCGTCGCCTCCTGGCTGTGTGGTAATTCGGGTAGCCTGACGGAACTTATTGCCTTCCGCCTCCTGCAAGGGCTTGCCGGCGGCGGCCTGATCTCCACCGGACAGGCGATCCTGCTCGAAACCTGGCCACCCAGCGAGGTAGGCATGGCCACTGCCCTGTTCGGCCTCGGCGCCGTCGTCGGGCCCACCGTAGGCCCCACGATCGGCGGTTTCATCACCGACAACCTGTCCTGGCAGTGGATCTTCTACGTCAATATTCCCGTGGGCGCCGTCGCAGCCTTCTGCGTATCAACCTTCGTCCGGGAATCTCCAAAATACGGGCAGGGGAAAAGGATCGACTGGTGGGGCATCCTCTTCCTGGCGATCGGCGTAGGCGCCTTGCAGGTCGTTCTGGAGAAAGGAGAAGACAAGGACTGGAACCAAACCTGGTGGATCACCGCGCTGATCTGGACGACCGTCATCTCCGCCGTCTGTTTCGTTTGGCGGGAAACCAGCATCGATTACCCGGTCGTGAACTTCAGGATCCTGCGACATCGAAGTTTCTTTATAGGCATCTTCACGTCCTTTGTCTTGGGCGTTGCCCTCTATGGCAGCACGTTTATTTTTCCCGTGTTCTGTCAAAATCTCCTGCATTTCACCGCCCAACAGACCGGGTTGATCCTGTTCCCGGGCGGTCTGGCCACCATCCTGTGTATGCCCTTTGTCGGTAACCTGCTGAAGAAAGGCTTCCCGGCCCAGATCCTGTCGGCAGGCGGCTTCATACTCTTCTTCATCTTCTGCTGGATGCTGTCGGGCGCCACGCTGGAATCCGGTACCGGCAACTTCTTCTGGCCCCTGATCGTCCGCGGTATCGGGATGGCGATCCTCTTCGTTCCACTGACCACACTGGCCATCGCCGACCTGAAAGGACCCGAGATCGGCCAGGGTACCGGTTTGAATAATATGATGCGTCAGCTGGGGGGATCCTTCGGTATCGCGATCATGACCACGATCATCCATATCCGGATGGGCCAGAACCGCAACATTATGCTGGAACATATCCATAACTATAGCCCGGAGTTCCTGGCGAGGTATAACCAGACGGTACAGGGCTTCCTGGGACAGGGCATCTCCCTCTCTCAGGCGCAGCAGATGGCCTATGGGGCCATCGAAGGGGTCGTTACCCGGCAGACCATGCTGACCACCTACGACGGGATGTACCTGCTCATCGGGGTCTTCACCCTCTGCTGCGTACCCCTGATCTTCCTGCAGCCCTTTAAAAAGAAACCCGTGGCCATGCCCGTCGACGCACACTAAACGAACCCACACAAAAACCTCTTAGATAGGAAAAGAACAACGGAAAGGCAACCAGACCGACAGCTCAAACCGACGCTCCATGCAAAAAGAAAAGTCCTGAATCTCTTCAGGACTTTTCAATTACTTGTACGATACTTAACCAACAGTTCTCGGCCATCAATAGGTACAAATTTTAATTCGGCTTGTTCTTAGGATTTGGATCAACTTGGATTTTGGATTTACTAAAAGTTTTGATCGATTAAGGATTCGAGGGTTTTACTGGATCTTGGATTCTTGTTGGTTTTGTTAAGGATGTTGAATAATGGCTTTCGTTCGGAAATTGGATTTTGGTTTTTCTTCGGATTTGTTCATTCATTCAGTGGTCGTTCTTCGGACATTGGATTTGAATCACCCATCGATCATACTTAACTATACAAACATACAATTGGATGTTAATCAGTGCAAGAGAATAAATGCTATATTTCCTTGTTGATGAATTTACCGTCCGGATCGTAGAATTACGAGAGAAGAGATGGGATTGATCCGCCCGGACCGGCCGCGGCCGGTCCCAGGACATCAGCTATTATTTTGGATACATCATAAATTCCCCTATTTTGTAGGTAGTTATGAAGATATTCGACAATAGGACGGTCCTCATCACCGGCGGCACGCGGGGCATCGGAAAGGCCATCGGCCTCCGCCTCGCCCAGGAAGGAGCCAATATTGCCATCGTCGGTAAAACCGCCGAACCCAATCCCAAGCTAGAGGGAACCATTTATACCGCAGCCGAAGAGATCGCCGCGGCCGGCAATGGTCGCGTCCTGCCGTTACAGGGTGATATCCGCTTCGAAGATCAGATCCAGACCGTCGTCGCAAAGACCGTCGAGACCTTCGGCGGCATCGACATCCTGGTCAACAACGCCAGCGCCATCAACCTGGCCACGACCGAACAGGTGGAGCCCAAACGATATGACCTGATGCACAATGTAAATGTCCGCGGTACATTTTTGATGAGCCAGGCTTGCATCCCCCATCTCAAACAGGCGCATAACCCCCATATTCTCAATCTCTCGCCGCCCCTTAACCTCGACCCCCGCTGGTTTGCTCCCCATCTCGCCTATACGATGAGCAAATACGGGATGAGTATGATCATTCTGGGTCTCGCCGAGGAGCTGCGGCAATACCGGATAGCCGCAAACGCGCTCTGGCCAAAGACCACGATCGCCACCGCTGCCGTAAAGAACCTGCTGGGCGGGGATTTCCTTATGCAACGCAGCCGCACCTCGGAGATCGTTGCCGACGCGGCATTCTACGTATTGCAACGGCCATCTTTTGAAACGACAGGCAATTTTTTTATAGATGAGGACGTTCTACAACAGGAAGGGATCACCGATTTCGGCAAATACGCCATCAATCCCGACCAAAAACTAATGAATGACCTGTTCCTCTAACGCATAAGAAGACTCAACTCTTTTTCATTTTAATCCTTGGGTAAAAAAAGCAAATGTCCTCCCGCCTCGCGCGGGAGGAGCTGTTTTATAGGATTCCCTAAAAGGGCATGTCCGCTGTTCTCATCGTCAACCTCGTCGCGCCGCCACCAACAAGGCCGCCGCGGCAAGTCCCGTGTCCTTGATCAGATTAGTCAGGGGAAACCGCCTCGCATTACTGTCGTCCGCATGCAGCACAGCCGGAAGATGCACGGTCAGGACGATCAGCAACAGAAAAAGGGCCAATAACAGGGCGGCTAGCCGGACCTGTTTGTCGATGAGAAACGCAATCGCTGCCAATAACAGGCAGGCTCCGGTGGCATAGACCCAAAAAACGCCGCCGGGAAGAAAAGAGGGAACCATTTTCTGCATGCCGGTACCATAAATGAAGTGATTGATACCAAAGAAGGCGATAACGAGGGCATAGAAAATCGTCCCGATCCTGGAGAGGGTTGCATTATCCATATGGCAATCGTTTTTAGCTACTCCTAATATAACCAAAAATAACCATGTAACAATGAATAAATTATGCACAAGGATAAGCGTTGCCGGTAGTTTCGCGGCTCCGCCTTGCGCTGAAGCCCACTCCAAAAGGTCGTAACCGGCCCTAGGCCTCGGCTTTAGGGTCCCCGACGGTCTTTTGCCTCGGACCACTACGTCTCTTCAGCGGTCTCGGCGAATCCGCCGGGGCGGATTTCCGGCCGCATCTGGGGAAAGAAAAGCACGTCCTGGATGCTCGGCTGCCCCGTCATCAGCATCACGATCCGGTCGATCCCGAACCCGATACCCGCGGTTGGGGGCATCCCATATTCCAACGCCCGCAGAAAATCATGATCGATGAACATCGCCTCATCATCGCCCCGCTCCATCAATTGCAACTGCGCTTCAAATCGTTCGCGCTGATCGATAGGGTCGTTTAGCTCAGTATAGGCGTTGGCGATCTCCTTGCCGTTGACCATCAGCTCGAATCGTTCCACCAGCCCCGGCTTGCTCCGGTGCTTCTTGGTGAGCGGGCTCATCTCCACGGGATAATCGATGATAAAGGTCGGCTGGATAAAATGCTCCTCGCATTTCGAGCTGAAGAGTTCGTCGATCAGCTTGCCCTTGCCCATGCTCGCATCCACGTGGATCTGCAGCCGGTGACAGACCCCGCGCAGCGCGTCCTCATCCATACCGCTGATATCGATGCCGGTATATTCTTTGATCGCATCATACATGGAGATGCGGCGGTAAGGCGCCTTGAAGTCGATCGCCTTCCCCTCCACCTCGACCCTGGTGCTTCCATTGGTGACGACGGCCGCACGCTCGAGCAGCTGCTCGGTCGTCTCCATCATCCACAGGTAATCCTTATAGGCGACATAAAACTCAAGCACCGTGAACTCGGGATTGTGGGTCCGGTCCATGCCCTCATTCCGGAAGTTGCGGGAGAACTCATAGACCCAGTCGAACCCGCCGACGATCAGCCGTTTGAGGTAGAGCTCATTGGCGATCCGCAGATAGAACGGCACGTCAAGGGCGTTGTGATGGGTGATGAACGGTCTTGCCGCCGCCCCGCCGGGAATGCTTTGCAGCACCGGCGTGTCCACCTCCAAGGCGCCCCTTTCGTTCAGAAAGGCGCGGATGGCGTTGATCATCTTCGTCCGGCGGACAAAAACATCCTTTACCTGCGGATTGACGATCAGGTCGGCATAGCGCTGACGATAACGGAATTCCGGGTCGGTGACCGCATCGAAGGTCTCCCCTTCTTTTTCACGCACCACCGGGAGCGGCTTCAGCGACTTGGTAAGAACCGTAAACTCTTTGGCATGAACGGAAATTTCACCGGTCTTCGTGGTAAAGACATAGCCCTTTACCCCAACGATATCGCCCAGGTCGAGCAGGTGCTTCCAGACCTTGTCGTAAAGGGTTTTGTCCTCCCCGGGACAGATCTCATCCCGTTTGATATAGATCTGGATCTTCCCGGTGCTGTCCTGCAGCGAGGCAAAAGAGGCCTTGCCCATGTCGCGACGGCTCATCAACCGTCCCGCGACGCAGACATCGGCAAAATCGGCATTATTAACTCCTTCCTTATAATTTTCCTTGATATAGACAGCTGTCGTATTGACGGGATACAACGGCGCCGGATAAGCATCGACGCCCAGCGAGGTCAGTTCTGCCAGCTTGTCCCTGCGGATCAGCTCCTGTTCCGATAAATTTCCTGTGTTCATACGTAAAAAGTCCCGCGAAGATAAGTCATTAAGCAAGAGCCAGCAACACCTGCCAGGCCTCTTTGACCCTGCCCTGATCCAGCAGCGCGGCCGCATACATATGCAGCTCCTTTTCCATCTCTTCAGGGTTGACGGAATAATATTGGAAGATCGAAGTAAGCCGCTCATCCTCAAAGGCCGCGTCCACCACCGGCAGCTCATGCACATTGGCCAGCTGGCCCAAATGATTGCCGCTGAGGATCTTGCTGTTACGGATGGGGTCGGGGAGGGCGTCCATCCCGATGCCCAGCCGGGCATTGGGCTTTTCAACGGTAAAAAGGTTCTCCGGACCGACCCGGCAATACCAATCCCCGCCTAACCTGGCTACCAGGGCCAGCCGCCGCTGGTCGATATGCTTCTTGTCCGCATCGAGCAGATCATCATCGATATGCATCCGAAGGGCCTCGCAGAACACCAGGTTACCCGCCCCCGGGCCCTCTCCCAGCGTCTTCGTCTCCAGCACCCGGCATTCGATCTTCACCTTGCTTTCCTTTACCATCGGGGGTCGCACCAGTGTCGCCGGCACTTCCGTAAAGCCGGCTTTGACAAATTCATTGACCTCTTTGGGGAAATCGCAGCTGGAAAGACTGGTCTGTTGCACCATCCCATAGTCGACGATATTGATCACCACCTCCGGGACCTCCAGCACATTGTGCCAGCTGTGTTTGGTCGTATTGTCCCGTACCCGCCGGGACGGCGAGAAAATAAGGACCGGTGGATTCGTGGAGAACAGGTTGAAGAAGCTGAAGGGGCTCAGATTGACCCGGCCGGCCAGATCGATCGTACTGGCAAAGCAGATCGGCCGGGGAGCCACCGAGCTTTGCAAAAAATGCTGCCGCTCCACCGGACCAAGCGTGGCGAGATCGACGATCATGAGGATCTCTTTTTTAACGCCAGCAACGAGCGGTCGCTGTCCTCACGCACCATCGTATTGCTGAGGATACCCAGCCCATCCACTTCCAGCTCGACCACATCTCCTTCCCGCAGCCACTGATCGGGATAATTCGGATCATTCAATTTCCCCGTGCCGTTGAGCTCCAGGAAACAGCCCGTACCGACGGTGCCACTGCCGATGACGTCACCAGGATAAACATCGACGCCATAGGAGGCCCGCTCGATCAGCTCGGCGAAGGTCCAGTCCATATCTGCCAGGTTGCCGTCGCTGACAGAGACGCCGTTGACCCGGCATTGCATCCGCAGGTTCCAGGCCTTGCCCGTATGCCCTTCCTTACAGGCCGTTTCAAAGGGCTGCAACTCGTCCAGGGTCACCAGCCAGGGACCGGTTACCGTTGAAAAATCCTTGCCCTTGGCCGGTCCAAGATTCAGCAACATCTCTTCCATCTGCAAGGTCCGGGCGCTAAGGTCGTTCATGATCATCAGCCCGGCGATATAGTCATCGGCCTCCTCCGCCGGGATGTTCCGGCCGAACCGCGAGAGTACGATGGCGACTTCCAGCTCGAAATCCAGCTTCTCAAAATGATCGGGCATACACCGGACCTCGCCGGGGCCCTGGATGCTATGATGATTGGTGAAATAAAAAACGGGATACTGATCGAACTCGGGGATCATCGGAACCTTGCGGTTGCGTCTTGCCGCGGCTACATGCTGGCGAAAAGCATAGCCGTCCCGGCAGGAAGAGGGTATCGGCAGCGGCGCCAGCAGCGTTACCTCGTCTACCGGAAGAGGACGCACCGACCGGAGCGTTCCCTCTTCGATCGAGATCACTCCCGCCTGAACGACGGGATACAACTCATCCCAATAGCTGAGGAACATGCCCATCGTATTGGGGATGTCAGGATGGATACGGTCGACATCATAGATAAGATCGTTCACCAGGACGCCCAGCTGCTCATGCTCTTCTTTGAGATAGGTTACAAGCTTCATTGTCGCAAGATAAATGATTAAATTCGCTCCCTATGCAACGGTCCGTCCTTTATTGCCTGCTTTTCATAGCCGGCATCGGCGCCTCCGCCCAAATCCCGGCGGGCGAAACGCACGCCTCAAATCATCAGCGCACGGACAGTTTCCTCGTCCGCCTCCTGCGGGAACAGGCCTCTCCCTTCCTGCTCCGCGTCCTCGACAAACCCGACTCCTTTCACTACCAGTTGATCTATACGCGCATCGACCGGGACAAGAACAACCGTCCCCATTTTACCAACTTCGCCTACCACCTCGATGCAAACGAGTATTTCAACCCCGCCTCCACGGTAAAGATGCCCCTGGCCTTCCTCGCCCTGGAGAAGCTCGACAGCCTCGGCGTCGATAAAGAAACGCCTATGCTCACGGACAGTGCGTATAGCGGCCAGACCGCGGTAAATAGGGATACCAGTTCGGCCAACGGCCTGCCCTCCATCGCCCAATACATCCGGAAGATCTTCCTGGTCAGCGACAATGACGCCTACAACCGGCTCTATGAGTTCCTCGGCCAGGAAACCATCAACCGCCGCCTGCACCAGCTAGGCTATCCCGATATCCGCATCACCCGCCGTTTTGTCCCGATGACCGAAGAGGAAAATCGCCACACCAACCCCATCCGGTTCGTCCGTGACGGCCAAACGATCTTCCGGCAGGAAGCCACTACCAGCCATTTTGTTTTCGACTTCCCCCGCCCCATCTTTTATGGCAACGCCTACTACGACCGCCATGACTCCCTGGTCCATGCCCCGATGGATTTTACCCGCCACAATAATTTTCCCCTCGCGGACGCGCGCGAGATCCTGCAATCCGTGCTCTTCCCCGGTTCCGTCCCGGCCCGCCGCAGGTTTCATCTAAACGCCGCCGACTACCGGTTCCTCTATCAATATATGAGCGAGCTGCCCTATGAGTCGGCTCACCCGCGGTACGATACGATCGAATATTTCGACAGCTATACCAAATTCTTCTGGTTCAAGGCCGGACGCCGCCCCATACCCTCGTATATCCGCATTTTTAATAAACCCGGCTGGTCCTATGGGTTCCTGACGGATATCGCCTATATCGTCGATTTTGAGCACAAAGTGGAATTCATGCTGACCGGGACGATCTATACCAATAGTGATGGGGTGCTCAATGACGACAAGTATGACTATGACGAGATCGGCTATCCCTTCTTCCAGCAGGTAGGGGAGATCCTTTACCGGAATGAGCTCACCCGCCCCCGGAAAGTTGCCCCCGATCTCGGGGCTTTTCGTATTTTTGTACCCTCAAGTACTGGAAACCATGAAATTCGAAAAGATCAATAACAAAGGACAGGCACAATTATTTAAGAATCAGTACCTGGAAATGTTGACAAAGACGCATCCCTTCGTGATTTGGGGGATGTACCTTCCTATCATCATTTACTTCCTCTATCATGCGGGAGCCGACCTCGGCTTTCTGCCCTGGCGCATCGCCCTCGTTTTCTTTGGGGGCATGTTCTTTTGGACCTTCTTTGAATACCTGATGCACCGCTATGCTTTCCACGCCATTGCCGAAAGCGAGCGGGCCCAGAAGTTCATCTATACGATGCATGGCAACCACCACCATTTCCCCCGCGACAAAGAGCGGCTTTTCATGCCTCCCGTACCCAGCCTCATCATCTCATCCACCCTCTTCTTCCTGTACAGGCTGATCATCGGCAACTATGTATTCATGTTCTTCCCTGGCTTTATGCTGGGCTATCTTCTCTATGGGAGCATGCACTATGCGATCCACGCCTGGAATCCTCCTTTCAAATGGATGAAACCCTTGTGGCGCAATCACCACCTTCATCACTATAAGGACGAGCGCAAAGGATACGGCGTCAGCAGCACTCTCTGGGACCGCGTCTTCGGCACTATGTTCGACCTGAAAAAAGAAAAAGAAGATAAAGAGAAGGTAAAGGAATTGATGTTCTGATCTCACTACCATCTTTCCTCATCACCGCCCACATCCCGCCGGTACCGGCGCCGCGTTTCGATCTTTTGCCACTGCCTTTCGAGGATCAGCCTGGCGATGACCCCTGCGGCATCCTCCCCGGCATTCTCCTGAAGCAATCCGCGAAGCTTCGATTCGCTGACATCCACCCGGTACAGCAATTGGACCAGCGCCCCAAAATCCCGTTGGATCATCGTATTGACCCGTTCCGCCAGCAACGCCTCCAGCTCGTCGATCGCCGCGACCGCCCGCAGCTCCAGTGCATAGCTTTGATTCAGATCCTGTATAAGGGCATCTAGTTCCATAAATACCTCAAAATTTCTCCAGCGCACCCAATCCAAAAAGGGCAAAATCGTATTTCGCCGGGTCGTTCGCATCAAACTCCCGTAAGTGTTCCGTCAGCTCCATAGCCGCCAGCCAGTCCGACGAGGGTCGCGTCAGCAGCCCGAATTTTTTGGCCACCCGGGCCACATGCAGATCGAGCGGGCAAATGAGGCGATCCTGCCCGATCCGCCGCCAAAGGCCAAAGTCGACGCCGTTATTATCCTTTCGCACCATCCACCGCAGGAACATATTGATCCGCTTACAGCTGGAATTCTTCTCCGGCGAGGCGATATGCTTGCGCGTGCGGGGTGGTACAAGGGGGGCGGAGCCCCCCTCGGCCGAAGGCCTCCAATCATTAGATTCATCGAGACTAAAAAAATAATGATAGAACGCCGACAACGCCCTTTCCGCCTCCCACCCTTTCTTCGCAGGTCCCCGCTCCTCCCAGGGCCGCAGGAACGCATCCTCGAGCGAATCATAATGACTATAATGGTGCCGGAAGAAAGCGACGAAATAAAGCAGGTCCGTCGCATTGAAGGTCCGGTGCCGGAAGTCCAGCAGCCGCTTCAGGTCCTTGTCTGTGTGATGCAGGACAAACTCATAAGGCGCCTGATCCATCAACCGCATCAGCTCCTCCGACTTACGGATGATCGTCGTCCGGTTCCCCCAGGAAAAGATCGCCGTAAAAAAGGCCGCTATCTCGATGTCCTGCCGCCGGCTGTACCCATGCGGGATGCGGATCGGATCGTCGGCAACGAACGCAGGCCGATTATATTCCGCCACCTTCTTATCAAGGAAAGCCCGCAGTTCACCCGCTACGGCAGCCCCCCGCTTACCCGATCGCTTCACACAAGTCCGCTTTTATATCGTCAACATCTTCGATCCCAATGCTCAGCCGGATCAGCGAATCGCTCAACCCGTTTTTTAACCGCTCTTCCCGGGGAATGGACGCATGGGTCATGCTGGCCGGGTGATTGATCAGCGACTCTACCCCGCCAAGACTCTCGGCAAGCGCAAGCAGCCTTGTAGAGGACAACACCTTCTTCGCCGCCTCGAGGCTGTCATCCTTCAGCGTAAAGCTCATCATCCCGCCAAAGCCTCTCATCTGTTTCTTTGCAACGGCGTACCCGGGAGCATCTTCAAATCCACACCAATACACCTTTCCCACTTTGGGATGAGCCCGCAGCCAATGCGCGACGGCTTCGCCATTGGAGCAATGCCGGTCCATCCGGACATGCAAGGTCTTCAACCCCCGGAGAACCAAAAAGCAGTCTTGCGGACCGGGGATGGCACCGACGCTTTTTTGAATAAAGTAGAGTTTTTCCCGCAGCTCGTCGCTGTTCATGGCAAGACAGCCATGGATCACGTCGCTATGTCCGCCCAGGTATTTGGTGGCGCTGTGCAGAACGATATCCGCACCCAGGTCCAGCGGGTTCTGCAAGTAGGGCGAGGCAAAAGTGTTATCGACGCAGAGCAGGATACTTTTCTCTTTGGCGATGTCCGCCAGTGCGGCAATGTCCATGATATTCATCAGCGGGTTGGTCGGTGTCTCCACCCACAACAGACGGGTATTGTTGTTGATATAAGGACGAATGCCATTGGCGTCTTCCATGTTGACAAAATGAAACCGGATACCCGCCTTCTGGAAGATCTTGGTGAAAAGCCGGTAGGTGCCCCCATACATATCGTTTCCCGCGATGACCTCGTCGCCGGGCACCAGCAACCGGAGCACCGCATCGGTGGCCGCTACGCCGCTGCCGAAGCAGAGGCCGTGCCTGCCATTCTCTATCTGCGCAATAGCCGCTTCCAGCGCGGCGCGTGTGGGATTCTGCGACCGGGCGTATTCATAGCCCTTATGCACACCAGGTGCACTTTGCACATAAGTCGACGTTTGATAAATAGGGGTCATAATGGCGCCCGTCGAAGGATCGGGCTCTACGCCTGCATGTATGAGTTTGGTGGAGAGTTTCATTGATTAAAGATACGAAGCGAAAACCATCTGAACCGGACGAAGTCCGGCTCCCATACGAAGTGTGAATTCCACTTGTACGCTTTAACAAAAACTTAACCGCCGCTGTGCAACATGGCTCACACGGTTTCGCGCAATATTTCACCGGTTTAAAAATAAGTTTTACGTCCTTGGGTCGAAGTCATTCACAATGCCCTGCGAACCGCCCCGCACAGCCATCACCGGAAGTGTAGAATCACTTGACTTCGCCTCTTTTGCATCTTAGTTTTATGTTGTCGATTGAAAAAAATAGTTTCTCAAAAAATCTTAAAATAGAATGTTATGGTACGCCGTCTCTTCCCCAAATTGTTCCTCGCTTGCTGCTTTCTTACCCTTTCCGCGGGAGCCTTCGCAGGCACGAATGGAAACATCAGCGACAAATTATTGCAGGCCTTCCACAAGACCTTCCCCGATGCTCAGCAGGTGAAATGGGCGGAGACGGAAGACCGGTACATGGTCAACTTCAAACAGGGAGATATCCTCACCAAGGTGGAGTATGACAAGGAAGGTAATTTCCTCAACTCCCTCCGTTATTATGCGGAGAAGAACCTGCCCGTGAACATCCTTTGCCGGTTGCAGAAGAAATATGCGGACAAGAAGGTGTTTGGCATAACCGAGGTGACTTCGGACTCCAACGTTGAATACTATATCAAATTGGAAGACGCCGAGAACTGGATCACCGTGAAGTCCAACGTGGATGGTTTTATGCAGGTCGTGGAAAGATACAAGAAGGCTAGTTAAACAAAGCCGCCGGAGGCGGCTCCCATAGGGATGCACGCTGCCGTAACCAGATATCGCCAATCCTGATTTTCAGCCGCATGGGCCTCCTGCGGCTGAATTTTTTTTTGCAAGACCCCCGGTGATAAAACCCCCGCCGTCACCAGGCTTCGTCTCGCCTCATGCATATACTCCTGTAGCATGGGATCCTGCATCCAAAGCCGCTGCGGCGGCTCGAAACCGATCTTGTCCCGCCGGTAAACGATCTCGTTCGGTAACACGTCTTCCATGCTTTGCCGTAACAACCATTTCGTCCAGCCTTCCCGGATCTTAAAATGCGACGGGAGCGAGAACACAAATTCTACCAGGCTGTGATCCAGAAAAGGAAGTCGTATTTCCACTCCGTGGGCCATGGAATTACGATCGGCGTAGCGTAAAAGCTCTTCCATTCCGTTCATGAACGTGTTGTAGTAGAGGATCCCGCTCAATTTATCGATATGTGGAATATCATAATACGACACGCCGAACTCCCTGACGAAGTCCCGCGACAGATCGCCGCTCCGGCGCTGCTGCGCCGATCGCCGTTTCTTCAGGAACAGCCCCGCATAGACCGGCAGATGCGCCGCAAGCCGGTTCTTCCAGGTCCACCGGTCGCTGATCCCCGACTGCCGCGCGGCCTCCAGCTCGAGAACAAAGGCCTTCTTATCGCTGCGGTACAACTCCTGCCAGTACCAGCTGTAGTATTTATGATAACCGGCCAGCACCTCATCGGCGCCCTGCCCATCCAGCAGCACCTTTACCGAATGACGCGCCGCCAGCCCGTAAACGCTCCACTGCGCATAGATGCTCGAAGAAAGAAAGGGTTCTTCCTGGTGGTACATCAGGCGTTCCAGATCGCGGACCAGGTCGGCGGCGGTAGGCGTCGTCGAGAAATCCTCCAGCGGGAACCGCTGGGTCAGCAGCCGGATAAATGCGGATTCGTCTTTTTCAAAACCGGGGAACAGCGCCGAAAAGCTGGCAAGCCGGACTGGCCGATCGGGCTGGCGAAGGATGGCGGCTACGACGGCGGAGCTGTCCAATCCGCCGCTGAGACTCGTTCCGATCGGCACATCGCTACGAAGCCGCCGATGTACCGACGCATGTAGCAGCTCGCTGAACCGGTCGATCGCCAGATCTTCCCTTAAAGTCTGGGTATGCCCGGCTTCGATATCCCAATAGGCCGAGATATCGAGACTTCCCGTCTCCGGACGGTAGACCAGGAATGAGCGGGCCGGCAACCGCGAGATGTTCTGGAAAAAAGTCTCCGAGCCGTCGGCCGGATTTTGGGTATAGCCGATCGTCAGGAAATTGAAGATCATCCGCGGATTGCTCACTTTCGGAACGCCCGCCGCCCAAAGCGCCTTCATTTCGCTGGCAAAGAGGAATTCAGCGTCGTCATGGAAAAAGAAGAGCGGCTTTTCGCCAAAACGATCTCTTGCGATCAACAGCTGCCGGTTTTGCTCATCCCAAATGGCGAAGGCGAACATCCCGTCGAAGTGCTGGAGACAGTCCGTTCCGAAATGATCGAAGGCCGCGACGATGACCTCCGTGTCGGTGCGGGAAAAGAAGGTATAGCCTTTTGATTGCAGGAGGCTGCGCAGCTCGAGGTAGTTATAGAGTTCGCCGTTATGAATGATCGTGTATCGCTCCAAATAATGCATCGGCTGGGCGCCGGCAGCACTAAGATCGATGATGGACAGGCGGCGGTGAGCCAGCCCGGCCATTCCGCCCGGACTCGTCCAGACGCCCTCTCCATCGGGTCCGCGATGGGCGATGGCGGCCGACATGTCGCGTAGCCGCGTTGTCGATATTTTCGCCGCATCGGCAGAAAGAATGCCTGCTATACCGCACATAGAAAAACTACCAGTTTATAGGAAGCCTGACGAGCACGTCGTCCCAGGTGATCAGGAGTTCAGCCCCCTTGCCGGCCTTCTGAAAGGACATCGAGAAGACCTCGGCGACATCGGGCCGTTTTTCCACCGGAACGACGGTCCGGAGGACATCTTTGGAGGAGTCATACCGGAAGGCGCCCCAGGTGTCTGTTTCCTTGTTCAGGATCAGCGCCCACTTGTCCTCATTGACCAGCGCGTACAGGGTATACCGGCCCTTTTTCACCACCTTCTTATCGATCTTTACGTCCCGGAAGAATTCGATCTCCGTGGCCTCGTTGGCGCCAAGCCGCCATACCTGCCCATAACCGATCAGGTCGCCAAACAGCTTCCTGCCCTTCTTCTGAGGCCGGCTGTAAACGACCCGGGCCACCAACGGCTCGGAGACCTTGTCCTGGATCTTCAGAACCGGATAATCCACAGGGTAATAGCTCATATCCAGCGGCGAACTGTCCAGGTTGGAAGGCTGCGGGGGCAGCTGTGCCTTTACAAGGGTCATTCCCAGGCTCATACATACGATCAAAGCAATCTTCTTCATACCTCAAAATTATTGCATTTGAATTTCTCCCAACGTCCGCAGCGCAAAATCTTTCACCTCCGGAAAAAATTCCACATAACAACGCTCCAGCTCCTCATAATGGGTTTCAAAAAGCCTTTTTGCCGCTTCTGCCGGCGGCATATACTTCGCCCTCCGGGTCAACCCCTCAAAGCTTTGAAAGATCAGGTCCTTGTATCCGTAATGGCTGAGCCAGTCCTCCCTGCGCATATAAAAGAACATCCGGGCAAAGCGTTCCGGCAGCAGGGCCTCAAAAGCCGCCAACCGTTCATACGTCCTTTGCGCAAAGGTCTTCAACGGACTACCCAGTTCCCCGGAGGGAAAGACAAGCTTGTCATTGGCCAGGAAATGATCATAAACGATGTCTATCAACGGCCCTGCATACAATCCATATTCTTCCTTAAAATAGGTCTTTGCTTTTTTGGTAGCGGAATGGGTATCGGTGAAGCTGTCGATCGCCCGATGTAACCCGATACCTTGTTGAATTTTTACGGGATAAGTTTCTTTTTGCTTTCCTTTAACAAAATCGCTGATCAGGTTGCCGACCGTTATTTCCGGTATTTCAAAGGAGAGATACGCGTGTGCGAGATAATTCATCCTTACAATTTAACAAATTTCGCCGTTCCTACCGCAGAAGTCTCCATTTATCCATGATTGGCTTGCACATCGATGTAACCTAAGATAGCTTTGCGTCGTCAAAAACGATAGTTCTTATTATAACGACGGTGCAGCAAGCAAAAAAAAAATTTTGAAACAGCTGCAACATGCTTCAAAAACCTGCGTCTTATTAATAGAGCTCAAACAAAACACAAAACAGAAAAGACTTTTAAAAACTTATAAAAAAAAACAGTTATGAAACAGTTCATTTTATCCATCGCTACTTTGCTTATGATGGGTGTCAGTGTCAGCGCCTTCGCTGGTAAGAATGATGACGGTACCGTCAATCAGTTAGCCGTTAAGTCCTTTAAGAAAGATTTCAACGGAGCAAGCAATATCATCTGGGAACAGCGCGAAACGTATACGAAGGCCACCTTCTCCCTGCACGGACAAGTGCTCTTCGCCTACTATAACGGTAACGGTGACCTTCAGGCCGTGGTAAGGAACATCACTTCCGATCAGCTTCCGATCTCGCTGCTGTCCTCCCTGAGAAAGGAGTATGGCAGCTGCTGGATCTCCGATCTCTTCGAGATCGTATCCGACGACCAGACCAGTTATTATGTAACATTGGAAGATAGCGATAAGAGGATTGTCCTGAAATCGCAAGGCACAGAGTTCTGGAACGAATTCAAGAAAGAAAAGAAAGGCACGGGTCTGTAAAATTTTTCGAGGTTAGTTTTTAGTTGGCAGTGGCCCTCCTTTCGGAGGGCCATTTTGTTTTCAGCGTCTCCCCCCTTTTGGGAGGCCGTCAGGTTTTTCGTATTTTCGCCCCTCAAACATCTTCAAACAAATCGATCATGAACAAAGGTCCTATCTCACAATTCATTGAGCATCACTACAGGCATTTCAACGCCGCGGCACTGGTAGACGCCGCCAAAGGGTATGAGACGCATTTACTCGAAGGAGGTAAGATGATGGTCACGCTTGCGGGTGCGATGAGTACGGCCGAATTGGGCATCTCCCTGGCCGAAATGATCCGCCAGGGGAAGATCGATATCATCAGCTGTACTGGGGCCAACCTCGAAGAAGATGTGATGAACCTGGTGGCGCACAGCCACTACAAACGCGTGCCCAATTACCGGGACCTGACGCCGCAGGACGAATGGAACCTGCTGGAGAACCACTACAACCGGGTAACCGATACCTGTATCCCCGAAGAAGAGGCTTTCCGCCGGCTGCAGAAACACCTCGTAAAGGTTTGGATGGATGCCGAAGCAAAAGGCGAACGCTATTTCCCTCACGAATTCCTCTATAAAGTGGTCCTCAGCGGCGACCTCGAACAATACTATGAGATCGATCCAAAGAACAGCTGGATCGTCGCCGCGGCAAAAAAGAATATCCCGATCGTCGTACCCGGTTGGGAAGACAGCACCACGGGCAATATTTTTGCAAGCTATGTCATCAAGAACGAGCTGAAGGCCGGCACGGTCAAGAGCGGCATCGAGTATATGACCTGGCTGGCCGGCTGGTATCGCGAGAACAGCGGCGGCAAAGGCGTCGGCTTCTTCCAGATCGGCGGCGGCATCGCCGGGGACTTCCCCATCTGCGTGGTGCCCATGATGTACCAGGACCTGGAATGGCACGATGTTCCTTTCTGGAGCTATTTCTGCCAGATCTCCGACTCCACCACCTCGTTCGGCTCGTACTCCGGCGCCGTACCCAACGAGAAGATCACCTGGGGCAAGCTGGATATCCATACCCCGAAATTTATTGTTGAAAGCGATGCCACCATCGTAGCCCCGCTCATCTTTGCGTGGGTGCTTGGCTGGTAAAAAAAGAAAAAAATATGAACGCAAATTCAGAAGAACTGTACCTCGAGGCCGAGGCAGATATAAAGAACAACAACTACGCCGAGGCATTTAAGAAATACGAAAGCATCCTCTATGAGGAGCCCGATAGCGCACCCGCGCATAACTCGATGGGCTGGTTGTATAAAACCCAATTCGACGATTATGCGAAGGCGGAGAACCATTTCCAAACCGCCATCAAATGCGATCCGTTATATCCCCACTCTTATTTTCATATTGCCGCCCTGCTGATGGACATGGAGCGTTTTGATGAGCTGCGACAGCACCTCGACCGGTGCCTGAAGGTCCGTACCATCGACAAATCCTGGGTCTATGGAAGATCTGCTCTGTCCGAGGAGCTGCGGTTCAACTACGACAAGGCCATCTTCTACTTTGAGAAGGCGATCCTGGCCAGCCAGAACGACGAAAAGATCAAGGATTACCGCGGCGACATCGAAAGATGCCAGATGAAAATGGAGATCTCGAAAAAGCACAATCCTTAATACGGCGGATCACTTAGCTCCACTCCTCGTTATCTTTCTGTTCCTGACGCCGGGTAACGCGAACCGATACGCGGATGCTCAGCTCATACAGGAGTATAAGCGGCAATGCCACGATGGTCTGGCTCATCCAGTCCGGTGACGGCGTAATGATCGCCGCGATGAACAGGATGGCCACATAGGCGTATTTGCGATAGGTGCGAAGGAATCTCGGCGTGATCAGCCCGATGGTCGTCAGCACATAGCTGACAAGGGGCAGCTGGAAGGCGAGACCCGATCCGATGATGATATCCACCAGGTTCTCGACATAGTCGTCCAGCGTGGGGATGGTCTTGATCGCCCCGGCCCCGCCGATCGAATAATTGAAGAGAAAGCTAAAGGTAAAAGGCGCCAGCAGGAAGTAACCAAAGGCTACCCCCAACAGGAAGAAGAAGCTGACCCACCATATGGCTCCCCGGCTGCTTTTCAGCTCTTTAGGAGAAAGGGCCGGCTTGACGAAACGCCATAGTTCCCAAAAGACATAGGGAAAAGCAACTACGAAGCCGCCCACAATGGCAATATTGATACTGGAAATGAACTGCGACCCGAACTGGGTGGTCTGCAACTGCAGCCCTGCGACAGAATCCAAACAAAGGGCATCCCCGATATGCAGTTTATGACCCAGGTTGCAAAGCCCGGTATAGCTGATAAAATCCTTCCGGATAGGTCCCCGGATGATCGTATCGAAGATCCAGTTCATCTTGATAAAGATGACGATCGCCACGATGACGATCGCAAAGGCTGAACGCACGATATGCCAGCGCAACGCCTCCAGGTGATCGACAAACGACATCTCGTCCTCGCCCTCGCCCCGGTTCCTGTTTAACAGATTTAAAGCCATTGTTTTCTAAGAATGCCTTATATGAAAAAGCTCCGCGAAATTAACCTGAAATATGCCAAAAAGTGGAGAAAAACACGATTTTTTGGGGTATATATAAAAAAAAACAAGCACTCCATTACAGAGTGCATTGTTTACTCCTAACTGACCTATGAAAAACGTTTGGGTATTTCGTTGTCGTTACGAGAACAAAAATGCTGATAAACTTGGGGATGGAAAAATTATGAGGTCTGATTAACCACGCCTTAACAAGCCCCCGGCTTGTTGCCCGAAGGGTCGCCCTATAGCGCTACTTTAGCACCTTCAGCCGCACCATCTCGATCCGCGTATCGCTGACATCGAGGATCTCGAACTCATAGTCGCCGATGATGATCCGATCCTTTAAATGGGGAATGGTCTCGTGCTGGTTGATGATATACCCGGACAGCGTCTCCGACTCGTTCTCCGGCAGATCGAACCCGTATTTCCGATTGAGATGGTCCAGCTCGAGCCGGCCGGAAAGGATGAACTCGTCGTTGGACAATTTTCTCTCCTCGAACTCCTCCGTATCATATTCGTCCCGGATATCGCCGAAGATCTCCTCGAGCAGGTCCTCCATCGTCACGATCCCCGCGGTGCCGCCGAATTCGTCGACCACCCAGGCGATGCTCTTCCGCTCCCGGCTGAACTTGTTGATCAGATCGGTGGCACTCATACTCTCCGGCACTGCCGGAATAGGATGCAGGATCGTCTTTATCGAGGGCGGGTTCTTGAAGAGGTCCAGCTGGTGAATATATCCGGTGACATGATCGAGATTGCCGTCATAGACCACCAGCTTGCTCAACCGGGTTTGCACGAACTTCTTGCGCACATCTTCCATGCCCAGGAGGATATCTATGCCTTCGATCTCCTTGCGGGGGACCAGGCATTCCCGCACCCTTACCTTGGGAAGGGCCAATGCAGCCTCGAAAAGGCTCTTATTCAGGTCCTTACTATCCTCTTCAAAGTCGCCCGTCTGCTGCAGGAAATGCTCCAGGTCGGTGCCGGTGAACGTGTCCTTCCGCTCGTCGATCCGTACGTTGAAGACATATTTGAGTATCCATTCGGCGATCGCGGTAAAAAAGCCGGCAAGCGGAAAAAGGAACCGGTTGAAGAATTCCATCGTCTTCGCAAAGAAGCTCAGCAAGGAGTCGCTCTTGGCGCGGAAAAGCGCCTTGGGGATGAATTCGCCGAAGAATAGGATGAAGATGGACGCGACAAGGGTCTCGGCAAAGAGGCGGATCGCGTTGACATAGCTGCCCGGCATATGGATCTTCGTGATCAGGTAATTCCAGATCGGTAGAAAGGTCTCCCCGACCAACAGGCCAAAGAAGACCAGGAAGATCGTAAAGCCCGCCAGCGCCGTGCCGATGAACTGGGCAGGATGATCCATAAAATGACCCAGGATCAACCCGCTGCTAAGCCCCTGCTTTTTCTTGAGCTCGATGGTAAGCCGGTTGGCCCGCAGGAATGCGACCTCGATGCCCGCAAAAAAGGCGATCATCAGCCAAGCAATCACGATCCCCACAAGGGTATTGGTATTGATCATCATATCTTTCAACAGCTAAAATAATCGGAAAAATCGACATTTCGATGCCGGAGGCAGCGAGTCCGAAGGACAGACTTTAGCGCTTTGCGGGAAATGCTTAGTCCGCCTTAGTGGCTGGCCTCCCCGGCTGGCGCATCCGCAGCCCCAGGAACCCCGTAACCGCCGTTTCGGCCTCGAGACAAGCCTTATCCAGATTGTCATTGACGATTATCTGATCGAAATGATGTTTGAATGACAGCTCATAAGACGCCTTGTTCACGCGGGCCATCAGACTTTCCACGGTCTCGGTCCCGCGCTTTTCCAGGCGGCTCCGCAGCTCATCCACGGAAGGCGGTTCTATAAAAAGGGCCAGCGTGGAAAGCGGATATTGCTCCTGGATATGGATGGCTCCCTTTACCTCGATGTCCAGCAACGGGGTCTTTCCTGCCTTCCAGATCCGGTCCAGCTCGCTCTTTAGCGTGCCGTAATATTTCCCTTCATAGACCATCTCCCATTCAACGAATTCATTGTGCTGTATCTTCTGCTTGAAGTTCTCGGGTCCGATGAAATAATAGTCTACGCCGTCCTTCTCATAGTGACGCGGGTTGCGGGTTGCGGCCGAGATGGAAAAAGCGAGTTGATCGGGGTATTTCCCCAACAGGTAACGGGTAATGGAGCTCTTCCCCGCACCGGATGGGGCCGTAATGATGATGATCTTGTTGGTCTCGCTCATATCCTGTTGATTTGCGCTCCGAGCTGTCGCAGCCGGTGGTCGATCTGCTGGTACCCCCGGTCGATCTGTTCGATGTTTTGGATAACGCTCCTGCCCTCGGCGCTAAGCGCCGCGATCAGCAGGGCAACCCCGGCCCGGATATCCGGGCTGCTCATGGTGATCCCTCTCAATCGCTGTTCCCGGGCCATTCCAATCACGGCCGCCCGGTGTGGATCACAGAGGATGATCTGCGCTCCCATATCGATCAGCTTGTCGACAAAGAACAGCCGGCTTTCGAACATCTTCTGATGGATCAGGACCGAACCCCGGGCCTGCGTGGCGACGACCAGTACGATACTCAGCAGGTCGGGCGTAAAACCCGGCCACGGATGGTCATAAATAGTGAGGACTGAGCCATCGAGGAAATTTTGTATCTCATAGACATCCTGCTCGGGGATATGGATGTCGTCTCCACGAAACTCCAACTGGATGCCCAGTTGTTTGAACTTATCCGGAATGACACCCAGGTTCTCGAGGGAGACGTTCCGGATGGTGATATCGCTCTGGGTCATCGCGGCCAGACCGATGAACGACCCGATCTCGATCATGTCCGGTAGCATCCGGTGTTCCGTGCCGCCCAGCCGGCCTACCCCCTCGATCGTGAGCAGGTTGCTGCCGATGCCGCTGATCTTCGCCCCCATCCGGTTCAGCATCCTGCACAGCTGCTGGATATAGGGCTCACAGGCTGAATTATAGATCGTGGTCGTGCCCTCGGCCATCGCTGCGGCCATCACGATATTGGCCGTACCGGTGACGGAAGGCTCATCCAGCAGCAGGTAACTGCCCTTCAGGTCCCGCCCATCGAGATGAAAAAGTCCCTCCTCCTGCTGGTACTGGAACTGAACCCCGAGTTTCTCAAAGCCGATGATATGCGTGTCCAGCCGCCGGCGGCCGATCTTATCCCCGCCTGGCTTGGAGATAAAGGCTTTCCGGTATCGCGCCAGCATGGGGCCCGCAAGCATCACCGATCCCCGCAGCCGCCCGCTCTTCAGGCGGTAAGCCTCGCTGCGCAGATAGTCGGTGTCGACATCGTCGGCCTGGAAGATACAGGTGTCCCGCTCCGGGCGGTCGATCTTAACCCCCATCTCGGCCAACAGGTCGATCAGCAGGTTGACGTCAAGAATGTCTGGGATGTTGGAGATGGTCATCTTCTCCGGCGTCAGCAGAACGGCACTGATGATCTGCAAAGCTTCGTTCTTAGCTCCCTGCGGGATGATCTCGCCTTTGAGCTTTTTGCCGCCGATGACTTCAAATGAATGCACGCGCGTTGATTTGATCCGCTAGTATCGTTTCTTTTTGAATTTGTTCCCGCCCCGGTCGTTGTTCCGGTCATTGCTGCGGTTGCCGTTATTGTTCCGTTGCTGGAACTTCTGGTTCCGGTTCTTACGGTAATTGTCATTGGCAGGGAACGCCCGGTTGCCGTTGGCTTCTCTGCCGCCCTGGCCTTCATTGGGCCGGAAGCTCTTGACATAAGGCGTATTCGAGAACTGTAGCTGGCCATGGGTCAGTTGCGAAAGCTCGGCCTGGATGGCGTCGTCATGGACGGTCTCCTTGTGCCAGTTGTTATAGGCAAGCTTCATATAGTAGGCTACCGCATTGGCGAAACCATTGCGCTTGTCGGGGTTCTCTTCCGCCAGGGCCTTGTCGATGACGACCTCCAGGTTCTTGCCCAGGTGGGAGAACCGCGGATAACGCTTCGGGTACCTCAGCGGCTTGGGCCGGGCCCGGAGGGTCTCCCTCGTGGGAATGGGATAGGGGGAGGCCACATCCAGCTTGAAGTCGGAGATCAGGAAAAGATGATCCCATAATTTATGGCGAAAGTCCTCTACATTCTTCAGGTGCGGGTTGAGAAAGCCCATCAGTTCGATCACCACCTGCGCATTACGCTGCCTTTTCTCCGGGTCTTCCAGCGACAGAAGATATTCGATCATCTTCTGGATGTGCCGGCCGTATTCACGCATAATGAGGTGGTTCCGCGTCGTATTATATTCCATTACACTACATTTAGAAAACAAATCTACAGGAAAAAGCGCAGCCTGCCAAGAAGGGGCGCAGCCCCTTCGCCCGAAGGGCAGACAAACGCGAAGCCCAATGAAGAAAAGCCACCGAAGGTGGCTTTTCGCAGGCTAATTGGATTTTATGGTTTTTCAGAGGAAATGCTAGTCGATAAAAACCTTACTCACAAAACTATGCTGATGCGTAAGGTCGGTGGTCCGCAGGAAGTACAACCCTTTCACCGGTTGGGGATTAAGATCCAGCCGGATCTGGTTGTTCCCCGTCAGGGTCACGGCCTTCTTCTGTACCACCTGGCCCGAAGTGGCTACCAACTCCACCAGGAAACGGCCCGTCTGGTTGCTGTTGAACAACACCTGCAGGCTGTTCGTGGCCGGGTTGGGGAACGTCTGGCAACTGACAAAAGCATCCTTTCCGGACCCGTTCGGATCCACGATGATCACTTCCGAAAAGCTTACTTTGCCGGCGACATCCTTTTCTTCGATCCGGAAATAGAGCTTGCCCACATTAGCCGGATCAGGGTTGTATTGATACTGGTACTTTGCAGAAGCACCTGTTGCAGAAGCGTCGCCTTCTGCTTGTCCGACGGGGTAGTAGCTTTTGCCGTCTTTGCTGATTTGGATCTCATATTGGGTATTGGGTTGTTGATTGTTGGCAAGCCATTGCAGCAGGATAGACCCGTTGGCTGGCGTAGCCGAAAAATTCGTAATGGTCGTGGAAAGCGTGATCAGCGGGCACCAGTAATAGGTGATCTTGAAGGCCCCCCAGTACTGGGTCTTGATGTTCTGGTCAAAGTTCAACCCTCCTTTCAGGGATACCAGGCCGCCGCTGAGCGAATAGGTGAAATCGACGGTGCCCGAACCCATATAGGGGGCCAGACCCGAGCTGGTGGAGGCAAACCCGACCTCATTGTCGATAAGCGCATCCGGCCCGTGGGTGATGGTGTCACCCGGGTTGCCGAGCGCCGTCAGCGTGTCGGGGCCATAGTTCCGGGCGTAGTCATTGGTAATGGAAATGCCACCCGGGCCCTCGAGGTCGTCGGACACCGTCAGGAGGAACTTGAAGATCGTCGTCGTCGGACCCATATTGGTGACGTTGGTTGTCGTAATCCCCGTGACGGTGTCGCTAAGGGAAAGACAGGACAACGTACCGATGGAAGGGTCGAATTTGGGAAGACTGATGGTGGTGCTGGCGGCGTTTGTCGGAGCAAAGGAGGTGTAAAAGCTGACGGGAGTGGCGGTCGTAGTGGGACTACAGTTACACTGCGAAAGGGCGGTCCCGGGCGTATTTACTATAAATAATATAATAGCAAACACAGTAGTGTACACACGGTTCATAGGCACGAATTTTAGCGATGATCGGATTAAACGGATTAGTAATCAAAGGTAAAGATCAACAAGAATGAAGCCAAAGCATTACTACTCGTTTTGCGCAGACCGTAAAAACCACATTTCTGCAAAACCTTTAATATGTTCAATGGGCTGACATTCAAATATTTGATATTGACGTCCCTGTGCATAAAATCCTCCTACCTTTGCGTATGCTCATCCTCCTGGATTGCCGGCCCTTTTCATTATCGGCGCCGGATACCGAAAAAGGCTGCCTTTTCTTCGCCGTCGCCGCTGCCCTCGCCCGGGACCCCGGGGTTCAATGGCTGCTGGTGGCCGGACCGTCCGGTACCCTTCCCGACTTGCCGGGAACCCGCCTGATCAGGCAACGGGTCCTGCCCGGGAAGCTGGGCTGGCGGCTCTGGTATGATGTCCAGATCCCCCGCCTCGCAAAAAAGTACAAGGCCGGCCTGGTGATGACGACGGGCGGAATAGCCGCCCGGACGCCCCTGTCCCAGACCCTCTGGATGCCCGAAAGGGCCAATCCACAGGAAAGCCGTTCCTGGCCGCCGCTGTATCCCAGCCGGCTGATGGAAAGCCTCCACCGGGCGGAACAGGTGATTTGTTATTCGGAGCGGGACCGGGCCTGGCTCTCGGGCCGGGAGGCAAAGGCCGCCGACAAGCTGGTCGTTCTGCACCCTTCCCCGGCCAGGTCCGCGGCGCCCCTTTCCCTGGAGGGCCGGGAGCAAGCAAAGGCAGAATTTGCACAAGGCCGGGAATATTTTCTGGCCGATGCCGCTGCTACCGGGGAGGAGGGGTTGATCCACCTATTAAAGGCGTTCTCCCTCTTCAAACGACGGCAGCAGTCCAACCTGCAATTGCTGGTGAAGGGGTTTCCGGAAGGCGATCAGTGGAAAAAGCTGGATACGTATAAATATAGGGGGGACGTCCATGCCTGTCCGCCATCGCTGGCCGCTGATGCCCGGCTGATGGCCGGAGCCTATGCCCTTCTATTCCTTTTCGAGGGAAATTCCCTCGGCCAGCCGGTCCTCGATGCCTGGAAGTCCGGGGTTCCGGTGATCGCGGCGACCGGGGGAGTCGTACAGGACCTGGCCGGCGATGCCGCCCTGACTGCCGATGGCGCCGACCCGGCCTCCCTGGCGGCGCACCTGATGTCGGTCTATAAGGATGAACAGCTGCGTAGCCGGCTTATCGCCCGGGGCCAGGCCCGGTTGGCGGATTTCGGGCCGGAAGGCACGATCGATGCGGTGCGCTCAGTCATTGGCCGTTCGGTAGAATCCCCGGAAATCAGTTAAATTGCGGCTTGCTAAATTCTATTATGACAACTTCCTCTATTAATATCGATGTATCTCTGGACAAGGACCGGGTTCCTGAAGATATCCGTTGGAATGCCACGGACTCCGCAACCGAAAATGCGCGCCAGGCCAAGGCGATGATGCTCGCCTTCTGGGACGGCGCCGATAAGACCGCGCTGCGGATCGATCTCTGGACCAAGGACATGATGATCGATGAAATGGCTGATTTTTTCTATCAGACCCTGATGACCATGGCGGAGACTTATCAACGGGCCACGCAGGATCCGGTGCTGATGAACGAAATGAAACAGTTTGCCCGTGACTTCTATAAGAAATTCCGGGACCAGCAATTAAAGACGAATAAATTATAATCCAACTCAAATGGCATTAGAGCAAAACGTAATGGCACAGCTGAAAACGGCTATGCTGGCAAAAGACGAAGCATCCCTGCGGGGACTTCGGGCGATCAAGGCCGCGATCATCCTGGCCAAAACCTCGGAAGGTGCGGGCGGGGAGCTGAAGGAAGCCGATGAGACCAAATTGCTCCAGAAGCTGGTCAAGTCCCGAAAGGATTCCCTCGAGATCTATCAGCAGCAGGGCCGCACGGACCTCGCCAGGAAAGAAGAAGAGGAGATCGCCGTGATCGAACGGTTCCTCCCCAAGCAGATGGATGCAGCGGCATTGAAGGAGGCCGTCGCAAAGATCATTGCCGAGACCGGCGCCACATCCCCCGCGGACATTGGTAAAGTAATGGGGGCGGCCACCAAACAGCTCGCCGGCCAGGCCGATGGAAAGATGATCAACGCAGTAGCCAGAGAGCTTCTGTCCAAATAGCGTTTCTAAATAATGGTCATCGATGTACTGTTCATCGTTTTTCTGCTCCTGGCTATTTTCAGGGGCCTGAGACATGGCTTCATTATTGCCATCGTCTCCGCGGCTGCCTGGATCATCGGGATCGCCGCGGCTATCAAGCTTTCGGCCGTGGTGGCCGGCTATGGAAAGACGCATACGCACGTTCCGCCGCGATGGCTGCCGGTACTCGCCTTTCTGCTGGTGTTCATCGCCGTCGTTGTCGGCCTACATGCCATCGCAAAGCTCATTGAAAAAGCCGTCGACCTGGCCATGATGGGCTGGCTGAACAGGCTTATGGGAGTGTTCCTGTACGCTTTCCTTTATATTACAACGTTGAGCGTGCTGCTGTTTTATGCCGTACAGATGCATCTGATCTCGGCCAAGACCCTGTCTGCCTCTGTGATCTACCCCTATATCAGCCCCTGGGGCCGGGTCACTATCGATGAATTTGGTAAATTTGTCCCGTGGTTCGAGGGAATGTTTACCCAATTGGAAGATTTTTTTGGGCAGATTCGTGACAGGCTGTAAACCTGTTTTTTTTTAGGTTAAAACGTTTATTTTTACGGATAATTAGAGAATTCAGAATATTTAGAATTTAGGCTTAGCTGATGCAATACGAAATCAAACAAGAAGAAAAGTTCAGATTCATCGAAGAAGGGGAAGGCGAACCGTTGGTGCTCCTGCACGGTTTGTTTGGAGAGCTGAGTAATTTCTCGGGTCAGATCGAAACTTTCCGCCACACTCACAAGGTCGTGGTGCCGATATTGCCTTTGTTGGACCTGGATCTGCTACACACCACCATCAGCGGCCTGGAAAAGTTTCTCAATAGATTCATAGAACATCGCGACTATAAGGGGATCAATCTCCTGGGGAATTCCCTCGGGGGGCATGTAGGCCTGATGCACGTGCTTCGACACCCCGAGCGGATCAAATCCCTGATCCTTACCGGCAGTTCCGGCCTGTTCGAAAGCGGCATGGGCGACACCTACCCCAAACGCGGCGACTACGAATACATTCGGAAAAAAACGGAGCTTACTTTCTATGATCCTGCAATGGCCACCAAGGAGCTGGTGGACACTTTGTACGAAACGGTCAATGTCCGGATAAAAGCCGTCAAGATCATCGCGCTGGCAAAAAATGCCATCCGTAACAACCTCGGCGAGGAGGTCAGCCAGATCAAACAGCCTACCCTGCTGATCTGGGGAAATAATGACACGATCACCCCGCCCTTTGTGGGCCAGGAGTTCCACAAGCTGATACCCAATAGCGAACTGCATTTTATCGATAAATGCGGTCATGCGCCGATGATGGAAAGACCGGAAGAGTTCAATACGATTTTGCTTAAATTTTTGCGAAAATTGAACGAACCGGCAGCGGTAGCCTAAGAAATAACGTCTATATAGGTAGCGAGCTTCACTACCATAAAAACACCGACTTGCTAAACAGAGAGATCATATCAGCAGCAATCCCGTCACTACACCTGAACGACCCCGTCGCACAGGCGCTGGACCTGATGGCGGACTTCCACGTCACCCACTTACCCGTGGTCGTCGAGGATAAGCTGGCCGGTCTCGTTAGTGAAGACGATCTCCTCAATGTCGAAGACGACAGTATCCTCTTATCCCAGCTGCAGGCTGGCTTCTCCCGGATCGCCGCACACGCCGACGCCTTCTTCTATGAGGCCGTACAGCTGGTCAACGAGAACGGCCTCACCCTGATCCCCGTTATCACCGGCGAGGCCGAATACACCGGCTCCATCATCGCCACCGATCTCCTGAAGCAGCTGGGCCGCGTCGCCGGCGTCAACGAACCAGGCGGGATCATCGTCCTCGAAATGGAAAAGGTCAGCTTCGCCTTTGCGGAGATCAGCAAGCTCGTCGAGACCAACGACGCACAGATCATCCAGCTCAATACCTTTGCCGATGCGGCCTCCGGCAACTTTTTGGTCACGATCCGGATCAACAAGGCGGAAGTCTCCGACGTAGTCGCGACCTTCCAACGCTATGAATACCAGGTGAAATATTATTTCGGCGAGGAATTGTATGAGAATGAATTGCGTAGCAACTACGACCACCTGATGAACTACCTCAACATCTGATGCCGCCCGGTCGGAAATATTTTCTTGCCGTCCTGCTCCTTCTCTTTTCCTTCTGCCTCTTTGCCCAGGGTCCCCTCATCGTCGGCACCATCACGGTAAAAGGCAACAAAAAGACCAAGACTTATATCGTCCTGCGCGAGCTCTCCTTCCATCCGGGGGACACGATCACCCTGGCCGGACTCGTAAACGGCTTCCGGACGGCCCACGACCGGTTGGTCAACACCCATCTGTTCAATGACGTGGTCATCTACCTGAAAGGCTTCCGGGGCTATGTCGCCGACGTCGAGATCGAAGTCAAAGAGCGGTGGTACATTTTCCCCCTGCCCTATTTCAAACCCGTCGACCGCAATTTCACCGCCTGGGCCCAAAAAAATTACAGCCTCAGCCGGGTCAACTACGGCGGGAAGTTCACGCACTATAACTTCACGGGACGCAACGACCAGCTCACCGCCTGGCTGATCACCGGCTATACCCGGCAGTTCGAACTCTATTACAATCAGCCCTATGCGGACAACGCCCTGAAGCATGGCTTCGGATTCGGGTTCAACTTCGCCCAGCAAAGAGAGGTGAATGCCTTTACCGTCAATAACAGCCAGGGCTTTATCAATTCGGATACCATTTCCTATGCGGGCAAATATCTCAGCCGCCTGCTGTCCTTTTCCGTCCGGTATTTCTATCGCCCGGGACTAAAGGTGCGGCATACGGTGAATCTCAACGTCGTGTCCACGTCCGTCGACAGCGCCGTCACCGTCTGGAACCCGCATTATTTCAACGAAAACCGACGGAGCGTCGTCTACCCGGAGCTGATCTATAACTTCAACTATACGGATGTCGACTACGTCTCCTATCCCCTCAACGGGATCGTCTTCGAGACCTCCCTGACCCGTAGGGGCATCAACCCCGACATGAACCTCTGGCAGCTGTCTACCCGCCTGATCCGAAGCTGGCCCCTGGCCCGCAAATGGTGGTTCGGTATCCAAAATATCAATGTCCTCAAGCTCCCTTTAAGCCAGCCCTTTTATAACCAAGGTCTTATAGGATACGGCGACCTCTACCTGCGCGGGCTCGACCGTTATGTGATCGACGGCACCGCCACCTCCGTTCTCAAGAATACGCTCTATCGCCAGCTCGTCAATTTCGACATTCCCCTCGTCCGCGGAAGCGCACATGACCATATCCCCTTCCGTATCTATGCCACCGCCTTCTCGGACTGCGGCTACGCCTACAACCGCGACTTCAAGGGAAATTCACTGGTAAACCGGATGCTTTATACCGCCGGCTTCGGCATTGATATTGTTACCTTCTATGATCTGAGCTTTAAGTTTGATTATAGCTTCAATCAATTAGGCCAAAACGGACTATTTTTACACATCAGAAATGACTTCTAACAGACACTAATGACACGAGGCGAAGCCGACTGCATTTGACCTTTGAAAAGACATTAATTCCAAATGAAAGTAGCAATATACAGCAGGGCAGTAGAATACGAACAGCAAGCAGGCGTCCAAAGGCTCTTCGACGAGTTAGTCCGGCAAAAACTTGAGCCGGTCATCCACCAACCCTTTCTCGAAAAAATGGGCTCCTCCTTCGTCCTTCCTTCCGGCATCGGCTCTTTTCGGGAGTCTGCGGACCTGGACGATTCCATCGAATTCCTCATCAGCCTGGGCGGCGACGGCACCCTGCTGGATACGGTCTCTTTGGTCCGCGACAAGAACATTCCCATCCTGGGCATCAATTTCGGCCGCCTGGGCTTTCTCGCCAGCATCGGTAAGGAAGCGCTGTCGACCGCCGTTACTGCGCTGGTCAACCGCACTTTCGTCGTGGATAAACGATCGCTGATCCATCTCGATGCCAACCGGCCCTTGTTCGGGGACGTACCCTATGGACTGAACGAATTCGCGATCCATAAGACCGACACCTCGCCGATGATCAAGATCCACACCTATCTCAACGGGGAATTCCTCAATACCTATTGGGCCGATGGCCTTATCGTGGCCACCCCGACGGGCTCTACGGGCTATTCCCTTAGCTGCGGCGGCCCGGTCGTCTTTCCCGATTCGGCAAGCTTTGTCATTACCCCGGTGGCCCCACACAACCTAAACGTCCGGCCGATCGTAGTTCCGGATAATAATATCATTTCCTTCGAGGTGGAAGGCCGGGCCGAGAATTTTATTTGCGTATTGGATTCGCGAAAGGAGATCGTGGATAAACAGGTCCAGCTGGCCGTTCGCAGCGAAGCCTTCACCGTGAGCCTGATCCGGCTGAATGAGAACAATTTTCTGCAAACCCTGCGCGGGAAGCTCTCCTGGGGCCTCGACACACGGAATGCGGAAGGAAAATTTTAACAAATCACATAAACGAAGGGGACACCCCTTGACGTTACCGACATATGAAAAAGCTACTATTCAGTGCCCTTTTGGTGATCCTGGCCGTCTTACACTCCTCTGCACAGGAACAAGCCATCGTGCAGGAAGGCGAATTCGGCTTCTCGGCGGGCGCTGCACAATATTTTGGCGACCTGAACCCCAATCCGCGGTTCAATACGCCGAATATGGCACTCGGGGCCTTTTTCAGGAAACAGTTCGGCAACTATGTGGCCATGCGCATCCAGGCCAATTATGCCTTCCTGGCCTATTCGGACAAATACAATAAGTCGAATGAGTTCATGGTTCGCCGGAACCTCAGCTTCAACACGAACATCTGGGAGCTGGCGCTCATGGGCGATTTCAACTTCTTCAAGTTCGTCCCCGGAAGCGAAAACCACCGGTTTACCCCTTATATGTCCCTGGGTATCGGGGCCTTCAACTACAATCCCTATACTTATTACCAGGGCCAGAAGGTGTATCTGCGCAACCTGGGAACGGAAGGGCAGGGTTCGTCCTTATATCCCGACAGAAAGCCCTATGGGAGCATGGCTATCTGCTTCCCGCTGGGCGTCGGGGTCAAATACAGCCTTAACCGGCAGATGAACCTGGGCTTCGAGGTACTCTACCGCTTTACGACCACGGATTACATCGACGACGTCAGCAAAACCTATGCACCTGACGCCCAGACCCAGTTCCTTCCCAATGGCCAGCCCACCGTCTGGTACGCCCTCCAGGACCGTTCCTACGAGACCGGGGAACCCATCGGGATCAAGGGCCGCCAACGGGGGTATTCCAACCAGAAAGACAGCTATCTGACCGCCCAGGTCACGCTCTCCTTTAATCTCACTTCTTATAAGTGTCCTAGTTATTAACAGATTTTGAACCGGCCCCCCGGTCAAAAACCCTATCTTTGTGCCCCAAAAACCGGGCACGGCCCAAAAATCCTCCATGGACGCGTTGAAGGAAAAGATAGATCTGAAAAGACTGCCCCGCCATATCGCCATTATTATGGACGGTAACGGGCGCTGGGCACAAGAGAAAGGCCAGGACAGGCTTTTCGGTCATTTTCATGGAGTTGAGAGCGTGCGCGACATCGTCGAAGGCTGTGCCGAACTGGGCATCGGCTATCTGACCCTCTACGCGTTTTCGACCGAGAACTGGGATCGACCCGCCTATGAGGTCACCGGCCTCATGGAATTATTGGTTGACACCATCCGCAAAGAAGTAGAGACCTTAAATAAGAACAATATCCGCCTGCACGTCATCGGCGACATGAGCATGCTTCCCGATTATGCCAGCCAGGAGCTCAAAGAGGCGCTCGAATTTACCTCGGGCAATACGGGGCTCAACCTGGTGATGGCCCTCAGCTACAGCAGCCGCTGGGAGCTGACCGAAGCCGTAAGGAACCTCGCGCGCGATGTAAAGGCCGGTAAGCTCGAACCCGACGCCATCACACAAGATACCCTGCAGCAATACCTGTCCACCCGGGACTTTCCAGATCCCGAACTAATGATCCGCACAAGCGGCGAATATCGTATTAGTAATTTCCTGCTTTATCAACTAGCTTATGCAGAATTGTACTTCACCAGCGTTCGCTGGCCTGATTTCCGGAAAAAGAACCTCTATGAAGCGATACTCGATTTTCAGGGAAGAGAAAGGCGATATGGCAAAACAAGTGCTCAGATTCAACAGGATTTGATGACGCCTGGCACTGCATTTTAACAAACGTTTTGTATAAATCCCCTTAATTTGCCGCTCTAAAATGGACTGGATGCAACGAAGATCGCTGATTTGCGTTTTTTTATTGACCACTTACTGCTTACTCAACTCGCTCGCTGCATCAGCCCAGGTGACCGATTCCACAAAAAAAGCTGCACCCGATAGTCTCCAAAAAGCACAAACCGACACGGTCCCCAAAGCACAAACCGACACGATCCCTCATGGCGTTTCCGTCGATCCCGATCTCGTCAACCTCGCCACCGGTAAAACTCCACCCCGCGAATACGTTATCGCAGGCATCAAGATCTCCGGAACAAAATATCTCGACGAATCCCTCCTCACTTCCATTTCCGGCCTGACCGTCGGCGACAAGGTGACGATCCCTGGCGGCGATAACTTCAGCAAAGCCATACAAAACCTTTGGAAGCAAAAACTGTTCGCCAACATCTCCGTCTATTTCACCCGGCTCGTCGGCAATAGCGTCTATGTAGAGATCGATGTGACCGAACGGCCCCGGCTTGGTAATTTCTACTTTAAAGGTCCCGGTGTCAAAAAAGGCGATGGCGATGATCTGACGACAAAGACCGGTCTGATCAAGGGCCGCGTGGTAACGGAGGACATGAAACGATCGGCTACCCAGTACATCAGAAAATATTACGCGGATAAGGGTTTCGAGAATGCCGATGTAAAGGTCACCGAGGCCCGCGATCCCGTCGTTCAGAACTCCGTGATCCTTACATTCAACATCGATAAGGGTCCAAAGGTTCGTATCTACCAGATCGACTTTTTCGGCAACGAGGCCGTCCGCGAGCAAAAATTGAAGAAGCAGCTGAAGGACACCAAGGAACAAAGCCGGATGACCCTCTATCCGCCAAACAACCAGACCCCCTATGGTCCGCATGATTCGGTCACGCTGCGTCAATACCTGACCAATTGGGGCTTCCTCTCCTTCCATGCCACCAAGGAATTCCTCGATCCCTATTTCCGGTTCAAGCTGTTCAATGGCGCGAAATTCAGCCAGAGCAAATTCGACGACGATAAAAATAAGGTCGTCGCCTACTACAACTCGCTCGGCTACCGCGATGCCGTGATCGTCAAGGACACGCACTACGTAGAGAATAAGGTGAAGAGCCGTCTGCACGTCGACATAAAAGTGGACGAAGGACACAAATATTATTTCGGGAATATCAGCTGGAAGGGGAATACCAAATACTCCGACAGCATCCTCAGCCTGATCCTGGGCATCCATAAAGGCGATGTATACAACCTGGACATCCTGAACAAGAAACTGGGTAAGCAGCTTTCCGCGGAAGGCGGCGATATCAGCGGCTTGTATACCGACGACGGGTACCTGTTCTTCCACGTAGACCCGGTGGAAACGGCGGTCTACAACGACACCATCGATTTTGAGATCCGGATGGTGGAAGGTCCCCAGGCGACGATCAAGAACGTCACCATCGCCGGCAACGATAAGACCAATGAATACGTCATCCGGCGCGAGCTGTTCACCGTCCCCGGGGATAAGTTCAGCCGGACCGATCTGATCCGCAGCCAGCGGCAGATCGCCAATCTCGGGTTCTTCAACCAGGAGAAGGTGCAGCCCGGTATCCAGCCCAACCAGGAGGACGGGACGGTGGATATCAACTGGACCGTCGAAGAAAAATCCGGTAACCAGCTCGAGCTGTCGGCCGGCTGGGGCGGCGGTATCGGTCTTACCGGAACCGTGGGGATCACTTTTGCGAACTTCTCCATCAAGAACATCTTCCATAAGGACGCCTGGCAGCCGCTGCCCGAAGGCGACGGCCAAAAGCTGAGCCTGCGTATCCAGTCCAACGGGAAAGCCTATCAGTCCTATAACTTCTCGTTCACCGAACCCTGGCTGGGCGGTAAGAAAAGGAATTCGCTGACCGTAAGCCTGTACCGGAGCGTGTTCCGTACGGGGGGCTATAACTTCCGCAGCAATACCTACTCGTTCAGCGACAGTAACTCTTTGAAGAACTTCGGTATTACCCTGGCGTTGGGTAAACAATTGAAATGGCCGGATGACTTCTTCACGTTCACCTATTCGGTCAACTATACCCAGTACGATCTGAACAACTATCCTTTGTTCACCAGCAGCTTCCGGAACGGCCGGTCGACCAACTTCAGCTTCAAGCTGGCGCTTAGCCGCTATGACCTGGATCAGCCGATCTATCCGCGCCGGGGCTCCAATCTCTTGCTAAGCGTTCAGTTTACGCCACCGTATTCGCTTATCGACAGGGGACTCACGCAGGCGGATGCCTATAAGCTGCCTGAATATCATAAATGGCGATTCACCAGCGACTGGTATCTGCCTATCGGCAATGCCACGGGATCGGACAAGACCCGGCAGTTCGTGCTGAAGGCCTCGGCGAAATACGGCTTTATGGGCCGTTACAATGCCGGGCTCGGTTTCTCGCCCTTCGAACGCTTCCAGCTCGGGGATGCAGGCCTGACCAACAACTTTGGTCTGCTGGGGTATGATATCATCTCCCAACGCGGGTATCCTGTGTATGAGAACTCCGATCCAAAGGTTAACCCCGATCAGCAGCAGGCGCAGCAATTCTTTACGATCTTCAACAAATACACGCTCGAACTTCGCTATCCGTTCACGACCAACCCGAGCAGCACGATCTATGGTCTCACCTTCTTCGAGGCGGCCAACGGCTGGTATAACTATACGGATTACAACCCCTTCCGTCTCCGTCGGAGCGTTGGGGTAGGGATGCGCTTCTTCCTGCCGATGTTCGGTCTGCTCGGATTTGACTATGGTATCGGCCTCGATCGCATCCAGAACGGCTCGCTGCGCGATGCCACCCGGTTTACCTTCATGTTAGGTTACGAACCGGATTAATTTGATTATTTTCATGCCCAAAATTATCTAGCCATGAAAAAGATACTCCTTGCTGCCTGTTGTCTATTGGCCTTTTTCCTCTCCGGTCATGCGCAGGGCTATGCCGTTGTCGACACCAAATACATCCTTGACAAGATGCCCGAATACAAAGAGGCGCAAAAGAAGCTCGACCAGACCAGCATGCAATGGCAGAAGGAGATCGATGCAAAGCAGGCCACTCTTGACCGGATGTATAAAGACTTTGACGCCGAGCGGGTTATGCTTAGCGATACACTGAAGCGCAAAAGGGAGGACCAGCTGTTCAACATGGAGAAGGAGGTTCGCGACCTTCAACGCAAACGGTTTGGTTATGAAGGCGATCTGTTCAAGCTACGGCAGGATCTCGTGAAACCCATACAGGATAAGGTTTACAACGCGATCCAACAATTGGCTGTTAACAGAATGTATGACTTTATTTTGGACAAAAGTGAAGGAATTACCGTTATCTTCGCAGACCCTAAACTGGATAAAAGCGAAGATGTCCTAAAGGCTCTGGGGATCAAATAACTGAAAACGCTAATAAAACAAAACAAACTTCAAAACACAATGAAAAAGATTGTCACAATCGTAGTGGTGGTTATGGGCCTGGTTCTGGCGGGCAATTCGACAAAAGCACAGGGCAAGATCGGCTATATCAGCCTGCAGGAGCTGATCCCCACGATGCCCGAATACAAGAAGGCGGATACGGCGCTGAATGACTATCAGAATGCACTGGGTCAGAACTTCGAAGATATGAAGCGGGAGTATATGGAGAAGGACAGCCTTTTGAACTCGAAGGATACGCTTAAATATACCAAGGCTCAGCTCGAGCTGAAGAAGAGGGAGATCAGCGATATGGTCGTCAAGCTCCAGGGTTGGCAGCAACAGGCTCAGCAGCTGTATCAGCAAAAGCAGCAGGAACTGATCCAGCCGATCCAGAAGAAGGCGGTTGACGCTGTACAGACCGTTGCCAAGGAGAATGGCTTCACCTATGTGCTGACCAAGGAAGCGCTGTTGTCTTCGCCCCCCGCGGACGACCTGCTCCCCCTGGTGAAGAAGAAATTAGGAATTAAGTAAGAACAAAATAAACGCCGGGGCCTCACCCCGGCGTTCTGGTTATTGGGCGAATCCCAATCCAGACATTAGTGAATATGAAACACCCCATCGGCGTATTTGACTCAGGTTACGGCGGCCTCACCGTTTTGAAGGAGCTGGTCGGCCGGCTGCCGGATTATGACTATATCTATCTTGGCGACAACGCCCGCGCGCCGTATGGGAACCGTTCCTTCGAGACCGTCTACCAGTACACCCTGCAATCTGTTCAATGGCTGTTCGACCAGGGCTGCCCGCTGGTGATCCTCGCCTGCAATACCGCCTCGGCCAAAGCCCTGCGGACGATCCAGCAACTCGATCTTCCGCGGATCGCGCCCGATCATCGGGTTCTCGGCGTCATCCGGCCCACGACCGAAGTGGTCGGCCAGTACAGCATCTCGGGAAAGGTCGGGGTTCTCGCCACCCGGGGCACGGTCCTGTCCGAGTCCTACCCGATCGAGATCGCAAAATTTTTCCCCGATGTCGAGGTCTTTCAGCAACCCTGCCCCCTATGGGTTCCGTTAATAGAGAATAACGAGCACGATAAACCCGGGGCCGACTATTTTGTCAAAACATACGTCGACCAGCTGATGGCGCGGTGCGCGGGGATAGACACCATCGTCCTGGCCTGTACCCATTATCCGCTGCTAAAGGACAAGATCGCCGCTGCGCTGCCCCCCGGCCATACGCTTATTTCCCAGGGGGAGATCGTAGCGGAGAGTTTGGCGGATTATTTGCAACGTCACCCCGAAATGGAGAGCCGCCTGAGCAAGAGCGCAAACGTTCGGTTCTTCACTACCGACTCGACCGAGGATTTTGACAGCCACGCGAGTATCTTTTATGGGCAGAACCTGCGGTCGAATCATGTCCAACTGGACGGAGTCCAGTAGGTGCCCGAAGGACACAGACATCAGCAAATCCATGGCCCGAGCCGATCATTAACCTAAGAAGTTCCGACATGAAAAAAGCGATCCTCTATTCGATAATGCTCCTGATTGGTTTTGCCTCTTGTAAAAAGGAGACCAGCATCGAAAACGGCAGTAACGCGTCCGGTAATTTCACCGCGACGATCGATGGGGTAAAATGGGCCGCATCCTCGACCAAGCAGGCGGCGAGCATCCTCGGCGGCGTCATTACGATCACGGGAGTCAGCACCGATAACAAGGAGATCAACCTCAGCATCGCCGATTCCGTAGCCGGCACCTATACCCTGAGTCAGACCTCGGCCTCGCTGGCGGCATATGCCGACCTCGACTCGTCCAATGTTTATGCCTTTTCCTCCAACCAGGGCAGCGACACGAGCCAGGCCGGCGGTACTGTGACCGTGACCCAGATCGATTCCATTGGCAAGACCATCTCCGGTACATTCTCCTTCAAAGCCTGGCGTGATATCGACGGCCGGCAAAAGAATATCACCAACGGGGTCTTTACCAGCATCCCCTATGTCACTTCGCTACCCGCTACTTCCGCCAAGGATACGCTGTTGGCTTCGATCGACGGGAAGGCCTTTACTGCGATCAATATCCAGGCCGCGACCGCCTCGGGCCAGATGACCATCATCGGCGCCACCTCGGATGGAACGCAGTCCATTGGCCTGCTCCTGCCGGCGAATGCTGCACCCGGCACCTATACGCTTGGCGCGGCCAACCCGTCTTATCTGGGGGCTTATACCCTCATCAGCGGCTCGTCTTCCACCGGCTTCGTATCGTCGACCGGTTCGATTACGATCACCGCGAACAATACCAGCACCAGCCGGATCAAAGGAACCTTCCAATTCACGGCGCTCGACCAGACCGGTACGGCCCATACTATCGCCAACGGGGTCTTTTCGATATATTATGGGCAATAAGCGGCCCGGGACACCAATTTTTCGCCGGATTTTTCCACCTTTCCCGTTTTTTTCATAGCTTTGCCGTCCCTTTCACCAGCGGCGGGGATGGTGCCCTGTGGCGGTAAAAACAAGAGACGCGAAAGCGGCTCGACCGAAGGTCAATCATTATTTGCTGACAAAAACGCAAAAATTTTTTAAATGAAGCGCACATTTCAACCACACAGACGTCGCCGCAAGACGGTTCATGGCTTCCGCAAGCGGATGCAAACCGCCAATGGTCGTAAGGTCTTGGCCAGCCGGCGTGCAAAGGGTCGTCATAAGCTGACCGTTTCCGACGAGTCCAAACTGAAATAGAAGAGTTTAACCTATTATAAGTCAATAGCTTCGGAAACTCCGAAGCTATTTTTGCGTAGGGCCGCCGGAGGCCCCTGGATCCGCTGAAAAGCGAGGCGGACCGAGGGACGATGGTCCGGCGAAGCTTAAACGAAGGTCAGACATTAGCCATTTGCGCGAATAGGGCTAAATTTCAGGAATAGGACTGTTCGCGCATAACACTATGAACCATCCCCGCTCGACCTGGCGCAAGCCGGAAAAATTAAAGAGCCGGAAACGCATTGAGCGCGTATTCCGGGAGGGGAAAAGTTTCTCGGTCTTCCCTTATAAGGTCGTGTTTTTGCTCGCCGGAACCCCGGTTCCGGGCGCCGCCGCCCTCCAGGCCGGCTTCGGCGCCAGCAGCCGTAACTTCAAAAAAGCCGTCGACCGAAACCGCATCAAACGTCTGGGCCGCGAAGCCTATCGCCTTCAGAAGGGTCCCCTGTTGGAGCAGTTAGCCCACCAAGGCCGCTCCATGGCGGTCTTCTTCGTGTTCATCGGCAAGGAGCTGCCGGATTACCAAACCGTAAGCGCCAGGATCGGCGTAGCTTTGCAGAAATTATTGAAGGAAACGGCATGAAGAAAGTACTCCAAATACTGGGTCTCCCCCTGATCGCCCTGATCAAGGTCTACCAGTGGGTCATCTCCCCGGCCCTGGGCCCGCGCTGCCGGTTTACCCCCAGCTGTTCCCATTATGCCGTAGAGGCCCTGAAAAAACATGGATTGTTCAAAGGCGCCTGGTTGAGCATCCGGCGCATCGCCCGCTGCCATCCCTGGGGGGGACACGGGATCGACCCGGTTCCCTAAGACACCTTACTTGGATGAGGACCTATTTTTTTCCTGTAGAGTCCGAAGGCCTGGACGGACCACGGGTCCGTCGCCCGAAGGGCCATCATTAGCCATTGCGCCGAGGACCTATTTTTTTCCTGTAGAGTCCGAAGGCGCAATCATCTTGTCGAGCCTGCCGACGATCTCCCGCATTTCCTTCATACTATAGAACTTATAGATCGCAGGCACCGAACCGGCATCGAACGAGCTGGAGACCGTGGTGAACGGCCCAAAGACCTTTGCCTTCGTTTCCGTAGTGATCCTCACCGCTTTTGCCGGCGGGATAAAATAATTCTGATTGGCCTCGCTGACGTTCTGACCCTGCATCAGCTTGTCCAGGCTGTCCACCTTTTGCTTCAGCACGTCCTGGGTGATGCGGCCCCCGCCGCCTTCGCCGACATGCTGGCGGCTGCCGACGACCGTGTCGTTCTTGAGGTTGGCGATGTAGAGACCGTCATCGGGGATGGTGACGGTGTATTTCCCCTGTGGCGACTCCACATTGAGGGTAACGGGGTCGCCGCCGGTGAAGTCCAGCTCCTGTTCATGGTGCGTAGTGCCATCACCGTTAGAGATGGTGATGTTCTTCTTGCTTTCGTCTACCGCGATCTTGTCGCTCGCATAGATCAATACTTTTTTCTCGTGTCCTTTACAGGCGGCGAAGAGGACAATGGCGAACAGAAGAGGGGTTTTTCTCATATTGACAATTTTAGAGACGGCGCCGCATTGCGTTGCATTCTGCGGCGCCGTCTCTAATTTAAGATTTATTTTGCCTTGGAGTAATGCTCGGCTACCTTGTCCCAGTTCACTACCTTCCAGAATGCCCCGAGATAGTCGGCGCGCTTGTTCTGATATTTCAGATAATACGCATGTTCCCAAACGTCGACGCCCAGGATCGGAGTGCCTTTTACTTCGGCTACATCCATCAGGGGGTTGTCCTGGTTGGGCGTGGAGCTGACCTCCAGCTTCCCGTCCTTTACGATCAGCCATGCCCAGCCGCTTCCGAAGCGGGTAAGGCCGGACGCGTTGAACTTTTCCTTGAACGCGTCAAAGCTCCCGAACGTTGTGTGGATGTCGTCGGCCAGCTTTCCCGAAGGCGCACCCGAAGACGTGGGGCTCAGGATCTCCCAGAAGAAGCTGTGATTCCAGTGACCGCCGGCGTTATTCCGCACCGCCGGGCTGATCGACCCCGCCTTTTGAACCAGCTCTTCGAGCGATTTGCCCCCGTTGGGTGTTCCGGCGATGGCCTTATTTAAGTTGTCGATGTAAGCCTGGTGATGTTTGCCATGATGGATCTGCATGGTCGTTGCGTCGATGTTGGGCTCCAATGCTTCAAATGCATAAGGCAGCGCGGGAAGTGTAAATGCCATAACAAATGGTTTAATGATATAAAAAAATCGCTTATGTCTGAAGGGAGAACAAATCTACACGAAAAAGGTTATATCACCGTTTGGACCGGAAAAAATCCCGCATCAGTTCGGCGCATTCCTCACGGAGGACACCCTTTATCAATTGGGTTTTGGGATGAAAAGGCCACGGGGCCGGCTGATCCCCGATGCCCCGCCGGTAGCCGTTCTTGTCGTCTTCGGCGCCGAAGACGACCTTGCCGATCTTGCTCCAATACAGGGCCCCCGCGCACATCAGACAGGGTTCCACGGTAACATAAAGGGTTGCCTCGGGAAGGTATTTGCTCCCGAGATGGTTGAAGGCGGAGGTCAGCGCGATGATCTCCGCATGCGCGGTACAGTCGGTCAGCCGTTCGGTCTGGTTGTGCCCCCGCGCAATGACCCGCGTGCCCATGACCACGACCGCTCCGATCGGTACTTCGTCCTCCTCATAGGCCAGCCGAGCCTCTTTCAGCGCCTGCTGCATAAAATATTCGTCATTCATCGGCTGCAAGATCATAAAAATTCGGGAAATTGGGGTATGAACGAGGCTGCCTCCGCCATCGATCCCGAACCGCTCCGCCGTTTCTTCCAGACCGGGGCGACACGCTCCTTCGAGTGGCGGCGCCAACAGTTGCTTCTTCTGCAACAAGCGATCCGTTCGGAGGAGGCCGCTATTCACGAAGCCCTTTATGCCGATCTCAAAAAAAGCCCCGAAGAAGCCTATGCAACGGAGATAGGGTTGGTGCTGGCCGAGATCCGTCACACCCTGAAGCATCTTGCAAAATGGATGCGACCCCAAAAGGCAGGGACCAATCTTGTCAACCTTCCCGCCGCCTCGCGGGTCTATCGCGATCCACTGGGTGTCGTATTGATCATCGCCCCCTGGAACTATCCCTTCCAACTCTCCCTCATTCCCCTTGCAGCGGCGCTGGCCGCGGGCAACACCGTCGTCCTCAAGCCATCCGAATGGGCGCCCGCTACCGCGGCAATAATGGAAAAACTCCTCACCCGCATTTTTCCATCCGAAGTGGTAACCGTCGTCCAGGGCGATGGCACGGAGATCGTGCCGGCGCTGATCCGGAGATTCCGGTTCGATCACATTTTCTTTACCGGCAGCGTTCCCGTCGGTCGGGCCATCTACCGCCAGGCGGCGGAACAGCTGATCCCGGTGACGCTCGAGCTGGGAGGGAAAAGCCCCGTTATCGTTGAAAAAGATGCCAACCTGCGCGTGGCGGCCCGGCGCATCGTTGTGGGAAAATTCTCCAATGCCGGCCAGACCTGCGTGGCCCCCGACTATCTTCTGGTCCATGCTGCCGTCAAAGACCGCCTATTGCAGCACCTCCGCGAGACGATAAAGGAATTCTATGGACCCGAACCGGCAGACAGCTATGACTATGGAAAGATCATCAACGACAAACGCTTCGATAAACTCGTCAATTTCTTAAAAGACGGCAGCGTCGCCGAAGGCGGCGACAGCAAACGCGAAAAAGGATATATTGCCCCAACGCTGCTGACCGATGTCGATCCCAATGCCGCGATCATGCAGGAAGAGATCTTCGGTCCCCTGTTACCGGTATTTACCTACTCGACGACCGAAGAGGCCTTTGCCTTCGTCCGCACCCATCCCGATCCGCTGGCTTTTTATCTTTTTACGGCCGATACCTCGCTGCAACGCACCTGGATCGAAGGATTGCGCTTTGGCGGCGGCTGCATCAACAATACCGACTGGCATTTCGCCAACCCCCATCTGCCTTTTGGCGGTATCGGCCAAAGCGGCATCGGCGCCTATCATGGAAAATATTCCTTTGAGCGGTTCACGCATGCAAAGGCCGTGATGAAGACGCCGACGATGATCGATCCGTCCATAAAATACCCGCCTTTTAAGGGGAAAATGAAGTGGTTTAAGAGGTTTATTCGCTGACTAATATGCGCCAGGGCGGCCACAGGCCGACCGGCCGAAGACCCATCATAAGACAGGCGGACCCGCGGGTTACATTTTGCTAGAACCCGCACGGGGCCGCCTCCAACTGGCCCTGCGAGAAACCCACTACCGCCCGTTCCGGGACAAAACCCGCATACCGCTGCTGCACCTGCTGCAACACCTCCCCGATCTCTTCGACCGTCTTTTTCTGCACCAGCTGGTTACGGAACTCCTTGATATGCGGAAAGCCCTTCAGGTAATTCGTATAATGCCGCCGCATTTCGAGGATGCCGACGACCGGACCCTTCCACTCTACCGAACGCAACAAATGATCCCGAATAGCGCTGATCCGCTGTTCGATGGTCGGCGGAGGTAAATGTTCGCCGGTGTGCAGGAAATGTTTGATCTCATTGAAGATCCAGGGATAGCCGATGGCCGCACGGCCGATCATCAGTCCATCCACGCCGTAGCGGTCCCGGTACAGCCGCGCCTTTTCAGGGGAGTCGATATCGCCGTTGCCAAAGATGGGAATATGGATGCGGGGATTCTCTTTCACTTTTGCGATCAGCGTCCAGTCGGCCTCTCCCTTGTAGAGCTGGGCCCGGGTACGGCCGTGGATGGTCAGGGCCTGGATGCCGACGTCCTGCAGGCGTTCGGCCACCTCTTCGATGTTTTTGGAAGCGTCGTCCCAACCCAGGCGGGTCTTGACGGTCACCGGAAGACGGGTGCCCTTGACAACGGCAGCGGTGAGGCGCGTCATGGCGGGAACGTCTTTCAATACGGCCGCCCCCGCGCCTTTGCAGACCACCTTTTTCACCGGGCAACCAAAATTAATATCCACCAGGTCGGGCTGGACGGTATCGACGATCCGGGCGCTCATGGCCATCGCCTCCTCGTCACCGCCGAAGATCTGGATACCGAAGGGCCGTTCGTATTCGAAAAAGTCCAGCTTCTGCCGGCTCTTCATGGCGTCCCGGATCAACCCCTCGCTGGAAATGAACTCACTATACATCAAGTCGGCGCCGTTATGCTTGCACACGTACCGGAATGGCGGGTCACTCACGTCTTCCATGGGTGCGAGAAGGAGCGGGAAAGCCGAAATTTGTATCTTGCCGATGTTTACCACAATAAGGGTGCGATTACGTCCTGAAATAAGAGCACGAATTTACGCACTAAAAATGGAAGGCGCAACTATGTCCGATAACGTTAAGATTCAATCCCCCTGGGCACAATTGGGCCTTTTCCTGCGGCTGATAGGAGTCGCCTTCATCGGCCTCGTCGCGCTGAGCATTTTAGTAAGCGAGCTGCCGAAGCCGGTCTCCAATACGACGCTAAAGCTGGAGCAGATGATCAGCTCGATCCTCCTGTTTGGCGTACCCGCCTATTTCTATGCCCGGATGACCTTTAGGGAGCGACCCCTGTATAACCTGGGCTTCCGGCCCGCGAATAAGTCGAATTTCTACCTGCTGAGCATCCTGCTGCTGCTCATCGCCTTCCCTTTGGAAGGCTGGCTGGGTATCCTGAACAAACACATCCCCCTGCCGCACTGGATGATCGAGAGCGAAGAGTCGAGGGACAAACAGGTGACCGCCCTCCTCGAAGCAAAGAATACTTTCGACGTGGTGTTCAACCTGGTCGTCGTCGCCGTGATCCCCGGCATCTTCGAAGAAATGTGTTTCAGGGGCGTACTGCAACGGCTGCTGATCCGGCTCACCCGGAGGCCCTGGCTGGGGATCTTTATCGCGGCCTGTATCTTCTCGGCCATGCATTTTCAATTCCAGGGTTTTCTGCCCCGGCTCTTTCTCGGCATCCTGCTGGGCGCCGCCTACTGGTACAGCGGCAGCCTCTGGACGGCGGTGATCGCGCACTGTGTTTTTAATGGACTGCAGGTGCTGGCATTGAATCTATACCCGTCGATGATGAACGATACAAACCCTTCGATCCCGGCCTATAGCGTTTTGGGGAGTGCGATCGGGGTCGGAATTTTATTGGCGGTCATGCGGAATAAATCTAATCCCATCCAATGGCATTAAATCCCACCATATTCAAAACCCGAAGCCTGACGGCCGCCGTATTCGTGGTGGTCATGCTGGCGGGGCTCCTCTGGACCCCCTGGAGCTTCCTCGTCCTCTTCAGCGTTATTCATTTCGGCTGCTGGGTCGAATACGAGAAGATCATGGTCCTGATCGACAAGGAGTATTCCGGCGCGTCGGCCCTTCACCGGTATAGCGTGATGATCGCCGGCTGGTGTTTTATGCTCTACCTGGTGAATGGTAACCTTCACCCCGCCGGGATCTCCCTTCGGATGATCGGCTGGTGGGGCTGTTTCGGGTTTCTTTGCCTGTTGGTGGCGGGAGAGATCATTCAGTACCGGACGGCGAGCATAAAGAACATCGGCCGCAGCGCCCTGGGCCTGCTGTACATCTCACTGCCGCTGGCCCTGCTCACCTGGCTGCGGACGAAATTCTATGGCAGCCCCCTGCCCTTTACCGATCGCATCCCCGTACTGATGATCATCGGCTCCATCTGGATCAACGACACGATGGCCTATATCGTCGGTTCGCTCATCGGCAGAACGCCGCTGTCGGCGATCTCGCCCAAGAAGACCCGGGAGGGGACCATCGGCGGCATCCTGCTGGCCATCGGGGTGATGGGCGGCATCGGTGCATGGATAGGTCCCGATGCGAATCCGTTCTCGGCGGGACACTGGATGGCCGTTGCCGCTATCTGTGCCATCGTCGGCACGTTTGGCGATCTGCTGGAGAGTAAGATGAAACGGATGGCCGGCATCAAGGACAGCGGGACGATCATGCCCGGTCACGGCGGCTTCCTGGATCGTTTCGATTCCCTGCTGGTGGCTACGCCGTTCGCCTGGTGCTATCTGGTGTGGGTGATCGGATAAATTATGTACTTTTGAAGTTATGACTATACATCGGGAAGGTTATAAGTCCATCGCCATCGGCGCCCTGGCCTTTGCCGTCATCAACCTCATCTCATTCTATTTCATCAGCGCTCACGCCGCCTGGCTCAGCGGCATCATCTTCCTCCTGACCCTCGGCTTGCTTCTTTTCCTGATCTCCTTTTTCCGGGTCCCGGGACGCAAACTGACCAAGGGGGACAACCTGGTCATTTGTCCCGCCGACGGGAAGGTGGTAGTCATCGAAGAGGTCGTGGACGAAGAATATTTCAAGGATAAAAGACTGCAGATCTCCATTTTCATGAGTCCCGCCGACGTCCATCAGAATCGCAATCCCACGGCCGGCGAAGTGGTCTACAATCAATACCACCAGGGCAAGTACCTCGTGGCCTGGCATCCCAAATCATCCACGGAGAACGAACGCCACAGTGTCGTCATCCGCCATCCACAGGGCGAACTGTTGGTTAAACAGATCGCGGGCGCCCTGGCGCGCCGCATCGTCAACTACCTCCATGTCGGTCAAAAGGTGGAACAGAGTGCGGAGATGGGCTTCATCAAATTCGGATCCCGCGTCGACGTTCTGCTGCCGCCCGGAACGCCGGTCGAAGTGAAGCTCAACCAGGTGGTACAGGGCGGCGTGACCGTATTGGCAAAATGGAAATGATTGCTTAAATTGTGTGTATGAAGAAGAATTTACTCCTGCTTGCGATAAGCGCCTTTTTATTCTCCGGCGCCGCTTTTGCGCAGACCGGCAAGGACGCTCAAAAGGCGAAGAAGGATTCGACGGCAACGGTAAAGAAGCCGATGCCAAACTGCCCGGGCAAGACCTGTGGCAAGAAGAAGGGTAGCTGACCGTCAGATCGGTCGCAGGCCTGCTAGAAGATATTCTCCAATTCTTTTAAGGACGAAACCGTATAGGTAGGCTTTATCACCGGCTCGATGCCCAGGTGATTGACATAGACCTGGTCGATCCCCGCGTTGATGGCTCCCTGGATATCCACCTCGATATTATCCCCCAGCATAATGCTTTCCGCCGGCTCCGCGCCCGTGACCCGAAAAGCATATTCGAAGATCTCCTTTTGCGGCTTCAGGCTGTTGGAGCCCTCGGAGGTGATCACCTCTCCAAAAAATCCGGTCAGCCCCGAATTTTCCAGCTTGCTGTGCTGTGTCTTTTGAAACCCGTTGGTGATCAAATGCAGCTGATAGCCCTTTCCCCGGAGGTAGGTGAGGATCTCGATCGCATACGGAAAGAGGATGTTGCGGGTGGGCAGGGCGTCGAGGAACTCCTCGCCCATCCGGCGGGCAAGGGGCTCGTCGCCGATCTTAAAATCCAGCAGGGTCAGCCACATGCGTTTCCAGCGCAGCTCATCGACTTTGATAAAGCCGTTGCGGTAGCGGTCCCATAATTTGTCGTTGTGAACGATATATTGCTTGTGAAAGAGGTCGAAATCCGTTACTCCCCTGCCGGCAAGGCCGAGGGAATGATAGAGTTGCTGCAGGGTCTGCCGGCTGTTGGCCTCAAAATCCCAGAGAGTATGGTCAAGGTCGAAGAAAAGGTGTTTATATTGCATACCAGCCGCAATTTACACAAATATGAACTGTATCATCACCGGTGCATCGAGAGGCCTGGGAAAGGCGATGGCGGAACGCTTCGCCGCAGCGGGCTATGATCTCTACCTCACTTCCCGCGACGGAGCGAAGCTGGCCGCCGCCGCGGCAGAGCTTTCTGCGCGCTATTCCGCCAGTACCGTTCACAGCTATCCCGCCGATATGGGCGAAAAGTCTCAGGTGGAGGCCTTTGCCCATTGGATAGCGGAGTCCGGGGCGAGCGCGGATGTCCTGATCAACAACGCCGGTCAGTTCATTCCCGGGAGCGTGCACGATGAACCGGAAGGCGCCCTGGAGACGCTGATGGCCGTCAACCTTTACAGTGCATATCACCTGACCAGGCGGCTGCTGCCGGCGATGATCGCACGCCGGAGCGGGCATATCTTCAACATCTGCTCGGTTGCTTCGATAAAGGCCTATCCCAACGGCGGAGCCTATAGCATCACCAAGCATGCGCTGGCGGGATTCTCCGCCAACCTGCGGGAAGAGATGAAGCCGTATGGGATCAAGGTCACGACGGTGTACCCGGGCGCGGCCTATACCGACTCCTGGGCCGCCAGCGGCATAGATCCCCAGCGCTTTATGACCGCGGCCGATGTGGCCGAAATGGTGTTCTCGGCCAGCCGGCTTTCGCCACAGGCTACCGTGGAAGAGATCCTGATGCGCCCGCAATTGGGCGATCTGTAGCCGGCGGAGGCCGCCGGCCCAATGAAAGCCCATCAGCTTTAACTGACTTTTAACCCTTCGGGGATGTATATTTGTGAGGTGTTATGGATCTTGGTAGACCAATAAAACATCCCGTTATCGGACATATTCTACGCTTATCGTTCTTCCTGCTGATAACCGCACTTCCGGGACTCTATGCCTCCGGCCAGGTGAAATTTACCACCGTCGTCAGCAGCCAGGACATCAGCAAAGGGGAATACCTGCAGGTGGAGTTCGTCGTCGAGAATGCAAAACAGATAGACGATATGACGCCGCCCGACTTTCATGGATTCCGCATCGCGCAGGGACCGATACAGTCCAGCGGCATGAGTATCGTCAACGGGAATATGTCCCAATACAAGGGACTTTCCTTTGTCCTCGAACCGGAAAAGCCCGGAAAATTCACCATCGGCGGCGCATCGGCTACGGTTGACGGCAAGCACATGCAGAGCAATACCGTAGTGATCACGGTCCATCCCGGCAACGGGGGATCGGCTTCCAAAGGCGCACACCCCGCGCCCGGCGGTAGCAGCCCCTTCAGCAATCCTTTCTTTCAGCCATCCATGCCCGATCCTTTTGGCCGCGAACCCGGCGAAGTGGAGAAGGACTATGTGCTGCGCCCGGGTGAGAACGTAAAAGAAAAGATCCGCAAAAATCTATTCGTTAAAGTCCAGGTGGATAAGAACACCTGCTATGTCGGCGAGCCCATCGTCGCGACCTATAAATTGTATTCCCGGCTCAGCTCCGAGTCCCGTGTGACCAAACGGCCCTCCCTCAATGGATTCAGTGTCTATGACATGGTGGACCCCAGTTCCGACCCCGTATCCGTCGAACGGCTGAATGGAAAGGATTTCACCGTCCATATCATCCGCAAGACCCAACTGATCCCCCTACAGGCGGGATCAATCGACCTGGACCCGGTGGAGGTGGAGAACACCGTTCATTTTGTAAAGGGGGCCGGAAACCGCGAGACCCGTCGCAGCGGTAATTCCCTGCGCGATCTGCTGGACCAGATGACCGACGAGGCCAACCTGGGCCCGGAAGTGGACGAGAACGTAACGCTGGATACAAAGCCCGTCACCATTACCGTCAAGCCCCTGCCCGAAGAGAACAGACCCGAAGGCTTTAGCGGCGCGGTCGGTAATTTCTCGGTAGAAGCCTCGCTGGCGAGCAATACGATCTCCACACAGGATGAGAACACCCTGCATGTCGTCGTAAAAGGCAAGGGGAACCTCCCGGTCTTTGCCTCACCGCCGATAGCCTGGCCGGATAGCATCAGGGCCTTTGACCCGACCTCAAAAGAGGACGTGAACAAGACAGTGTCACCGATGACGGGAACCAAGTCCTTCGACTTTGTCTTTACTCCCAGGGCCGCGGGCCATTTTACCATCCCGGCCGTCAATTTCTCCTACTTCGATCCGGCTACACAAACCTATAAAACGGCGGAATCAAAACCCCTGGACCTGCAGGTTTCGCCCACGGTCAGAAAGGGAAGCCCGGTACCGCCCCCTGGTCTTGTACAGACGGAGCCATCGGCTGCCGGCCGCATCGGCAGTTACGTGAGCGACCACCTCGAATGGATATTCTCCATATTGCTGGTTGCCGGGGTCACGACCTATTTCTGGCGCCAGAACAATCGTCTCCGCAAGGCCGGCAAGCTGGCGAAGGCCGAAGCGCCCGCGGCGCAGCCAAAGCCCGATGCGCAGTTCCAGGCCTCTATTACCACCAACCGGACAAATGCCCCGCAGTTGCCGGACCGGCTCGCGACCCCGTCGCCGCAGCTGGACGCAAAAGACCGGCAGGCCATAGCCTCCATCCCCTCGGGCGCCTATGTTCCCGAAGCCCCCGCCGCCGATCCGCTGACCGATGCCAAACAATTTTTTGAGAACGGGGATTCAAAGGCCTTCTACCGTGAGATCAACCGCGCCGTCTGGAAGGCGTTAGGCAGAAAGCTCGATCTGCCGGCCAGCGAGCTGAATAAGTCCAATGCGACCCGGCGCCTGCGCCTGCGCGGCTGGGATGAGACGGCGCTGCTCTCGCTGGAGAATATCCTCAATGAATGTGAAATGAACCTGTACACGCCGGCCTATGACCGCTTCAACATGGAACAGCTGTTGCGGCAGACGGAGCGCGTGCTCGAGCGGCTCGCCTAGCGGTTATTCCGTATACTTATACCCAACCCCCCGCACCGAATGAAAGTACTTCGGATGCCGGCTATCTTCTTCAAAATATTTCCGGAAGTTCAGCACAAAATTATCGATGGTCCGCGTCGTCGGATACACATTGTACCCCCACACCGCCTGCAGTATCTTTTCCCTCGTCACCACCTCGTTCTTATTCTCGATCAGCAGCTTTAACAACATGGCCTCCTTCTTGCTGAGCTGAATCCGCTCACCGTCCTTCGTCGTGGCTTCCTGCGCCTTGAAGTCGATGATATTCTTCCCAAAGTTGTAAACGTCGCCGATGAAATCCCCTTTCTCCTGCATCTTCTTATTCTTCTCGATCAGCTTTTGGATGCGCAACAGCAGTTCTTCGAGGTTGAAGGGTTTGGTAAGATAATCGTCCGCTCCTTTCTTCAGCCCGAGCACCCGGTCTGCGCTGGCGTTCTTCGCGCTGAGGATCAGGATGGGCACGTCGTTGTTCTGGACGCGAACGGTCTCGGTGACACCGATGCCGTCGACGCCGGGTAGCATGACATCGAGGATGACCAGGTCGAAATATTCCGACTGGATAGCCTTCAGGGCCTGTTGGCCGTCAAAGGCGGACGTGATCTCGTACCCTTCCAGCTCGAGGTTCAGCTTCAGGGCTTCGTGGAGATTCTCCTCGTCCTCTACCAGCAGGATGGAAATTTTTGAGCTCATGATGGGGCAACTAAAATAGTACCGTAAAAATACTTCCAACCGGCGAATTATCGGCGACTTTCAGGGTCGCATCATGATCCTCCGCTATCTTCCGGCAGAGATAGAGCCCCAGGCCCGTCCCCTTGGTCCGGCGTGTGGCCTCCTGCCCGGTGCGATAGAACTTGTCGAAGATCTTCTTTTTTTCGTCGTCGGGAATGCCCTGCCCCTGGTCGGCAACGGCCAGCGATACCGAACGGCCCTTTCGCTCCAGGGTTACGGTAATGACGCCCTCCTTCGGAGAATATTTAAGGGCGTTCTCGATCAGGTTGTTGACCAGCAGCTGCAACAGCAGCGCATCGCCGAGGATCACCCGTTCGGGTTCGATCCGCTGCTCCCAATGGCGGTCGGGGAACCGGTGCCGGAAATCCTGCATCGAATGACTGACGATCGCAGAGAGATCGAGGGATTCTTTTGACTGGACATATTCCCCCTCCAGCTGGGAGGCCACCAGGATATTCGTGGCCAGGGTATCGAGGCGGTTGGTCTCCTGCAAAGCCGCCTGGATCATCTTTTGTTGCCTGGATTCGTCCAACCGGTGCTTGAGCAGCGTTTCCAGGTTGAGCTTCGTGACCGCGATCGGGGTTTTCAGTTCGTGCGTGACCGCCATCATAAAGTTTTGCTGCTGCAATTGCAATCGTATCGTCCGGCGCACCTCCCGGTAAACGAAGATGGCGCCGAGCAGGATCAGCCCCAGGTAGGTGCTTCCCTCCCCGATATTGCGGGCCGTCTTCTTTTTTTCTTCCGAAAGGATCTTCTGCCGGCGAAGCGCATATTGGGGATCATCCGGCTTCAGCTGTTCCAGCTGATGGGCGGTGATCTCGCGGTTGGCGTCCTGCAAGGCGATGAACCACCAGGCCAGCCCGGTGATGATATAGATCAGCAGGATCCAGAAGACGGTGATGGCCACCGCAAGGCGTTTCTTTTTGAACATATTCGCCAATTTGAGCCATAGGAGCGGCTACGGCACCCGCTCGACGCGCACCCCGATGTTCAGGATATGCTTTAGCGGGTCTTCCCGCATCACCTGCTCCAGGGCAAGGGCATATTCCCCCGGCCGGCTGAATTTTGTCGATTGCTGGATCAACACACGCTGCTCATAGATGTCTTCCATCCCCGTGCCCAGCCATCCTTTGTCGTTGGTGGCCAGCAGGAGGTCGTAGCGGTCGGTCCGGACGACGGAATCCCCCGGCTGCCGGATGGAACCCCTGATCCAGATGTTATTGTAGTTGTAGGCGTCGGTATGCCGGATCACGATATACACATTATAGCGGTATGCCGTATCCATCTCGCTGATGTTAAAGGTGAAGGCGGGACGGAAAGAGCCGGCCCATTGCTGGCCGGGAAGAGGAATATCCTTTTCATACATGCCGTCAGGCCGCGTGCAGGCCGTCCAGGGAAGAGAAAGCACAACGAACAGGAATACAAGGAGGTTCTTCATCGGAGCAAAAATAGTATCATTATAAGACATTCAAAACCTGTTCTTTTGCCTTTTCCAGCTCATCCTTCATCAGCACCACGCACTGCTGGATCGTCGAATCATAGGCCTTGGAACCCGTCGTATTGATCTCCCGGCCTATTTCCTGCAGGATAAAGGACAGTTTCTTACCCTTGCTCTCGTCGGACTCCTGCAGAATGGCCCGGAAATAATCGCAATGGTTCTTTAACCTCACCTGCTCCTCGCTGATATCGATCTTCTCGATGTAATAGATCAGTTCCTGTTCCAGCCGGTTGGGATCGTAATTTTCCTTGCCGACATGTTCCTCCAGCAGTTTTTTCAGTCCGTCCTTGATCTTTGTCTGACGCAGCGGCTCGAGCTTGACGATCTCGTCCTGGTGGCGAATGATATTGCTGATCCGCAGCTGAAGGTCTTCTTCGAGCGAGGCGCCTTCATTCAGGCGATGCGCGTTGAGGTCGTCGATGGCCAGCAGGATCACCTTCTCGAATTGCTGCCACTCCTCATCGGTGAGGGTATCGCTGGTAGGGGTGATCACTTCCGGCAGCTTGACAAGGGTGCTGAGGATATTGGAAGGGTCGAGCTTCAGCTCGTTGGAAAGATCGGCAAGGGCCCGATAATAGGCGCGGGCGAGATCGGTATTGATGCTGACCGGCTTGGCATTCCCGGTTTGCTTAAGGCTGATGGTGCAGTCCAGCGATCCCCGGCCCAGCTTCTCCGAAAGCAGTTTGCGGATGGGGAATTCGAAGGGTTTCAGGAACCCGGGTAGTTTCAATTGCAGCTCGAACTGTTTTCCATTCAGGGATTTGACATCTACCTGGAAAGTCTTGTCTCCTACTGCCTGTTCTGCACGACCGAAGCCGGTCATCGATTTGAGCATATGATTCCTTTTTTATTTTGGCAAACGGGCCACCGGCCCGTTGGGCCCTCAATTTACTGATTCCTTTCGGCAAACAGCAAGGAATACAGCTCTTGCCGGGTCATCGATCGCATTTCCCCCGGCCTCAATCCTTCCAGATCGAGCCTTTCGATCCGGTAACGGATCAACCGAAGCGTGGGAAATCCTGTCTGAGCCGTCATCTTACGTACCTGCCTGTTCTTTCCCTCCCGGAGCACCAATCGTATCCAGGTCGTCGGGATGGCGGCGCGAAACCGGATGGGCGGATGCCGGTCGGGCACCGGCGGCGGGGTCTCGAATGCTTCGGCGACCGCCGGACGCGTTCGATAGGATTGGCCGTCGACGGCGATCGTCACACCGGTCCGTAGTTGATGAAGGGCCGCGGACGTGATCGCACCCTCCACCTGCACCCAATATTCCCGGTCGTGCGCAAACCGGGGGTTTAATAGCCGGTTGTTAAGCGCGGGGTCATTGGTCAGGATAAGCAGCCCTTCACTGTCGAAATCCAGCCGGCCCACGGGATAACAATCCGCGGGGACGGGAAAGTGATCCTTTAATGTCGCCTTGCCTTCGGCCGATGTAAATTGCGAGAGAACCTGGAAGGGTTTGTATATAACGTAGTACTGGTGCACGTTTCAGCAGATTAATACAAAAGAAAAAGCCCGGTGCGAAACCGGGCTTTCAATATATGGATGGGTTAGTAAGTACCGGGAAATAAATTTCCCTACACAATATTAAAAATAATTTTTTCTATCTAAAAAAATTTTCCCATAAATTTTATTCACATTTTTTTTTGACCTGTGGAAAATGGTCACACTCGAACGCATCCTCAACCCGACTTTACGCGATTTCCAAACAGCCCTTACGCAAATTCCGCGCTACCTTTGCTCACAAATTCTTTACCATGCGATTTCCATCTCCCGTATCCATTCAATGGCTGGCTGAATTCCTGGGCGCCGGGATCATCGGCGATAAAAATGGTCAGGCCACCGGCATCAACGAGATCCATAAAGTGGAAAAAGGCGACCTGGTATTTGTCGATCACCCCAAATACTACGACACCTGCATCCGTAGCGCCGCTTCGTACATCATCATCAATACGCCCGTGGAAGTCCCGCCCGGCAAGGCTTTGCTCGTAGTCGAAAAGCCGTTCGACGCCTATCTGAAGATCGTCGGCCACTTCCGCCCCTTCGAACCCGCGACAAAAATGATCAGCGACACCGCCGTCATCGGAAAGAATACCTATATCGCTCCCGGCGTCTTTATCGGCCATCATACGACCATCGGCAGCAACTGTATCATCCACCCCAACGTCACCATCCTCGACCACTGCGTTATCGGGGACAATGTGATCGTCCAGGCCGGTTCGGTCATCGGCTCCGATGCTTTTTACTATAACGGGAAGAAAGATCGTGAGATCTGGTACCGGAAGATGGAAAGCTGCGGCCGGGTGGTCATCGGGGACTTTGTGGAGATCGGGGCGGGATGTACCATCGACCGGGGGGTAAGCCATGATACGGTCATCGGTGACGGATCGAAGCTGGATAACATGATCCATATCGGGCATGATACGGTCACCGGTAAAAACTGCCTCTTCGCCGCCCAGGTCGGCATTGCGGGTGCAGTGGAGATCGGCAACGGGGTTATTCTCTGGGGACAGGTCGGCGTAAGCAAGACCCTGACGATCGGGGACAATGCCGTCGTGCTTGCACAAAGCGGGGTCCCTGCCTCTCTCGAAGGCGGAAAGACCTATTTTGGCTATCCGGCGGAGGATGCAAACCTGAAAAAAAGAGAATTGGTGTGGATAAAGCGCATTCCCGAGTTGTGGAAGAAGGTCATGGGCTGACCGCCCTTCGGGCGGTCACTCCGGCAAATAATCATACGGTAGCAATTCCGCCAGCTTCTTCCATGCCCAATAGCCCAGGTTACTTACGTCCCCCTGGTCATAGAAGTACCCATTTTCCTCGATAACAAAGCCATTGGCAATATCCAGCGCCGAGATCTGCGCCGCCGTAGTCAACGGGTATCTATTCAGCGTAAGGTATTTTTTATCGGGCGCCTGGCTGGTATAGCTGACCCGTAGCCTTCCCTGAATATTGATTTGGAGGTCTCCGCTGTCCCTGGAATAAAACTTGAGGTCATACGGATTGTCCATGTGCCGCATTACCGTGGTTCCGCTATCGGCCAGCTCGAGGACGAATCCTTCGTCATTTAGTGTGCTGTCATACCAGCTGCGGATAAAATGCAACCGGGAGCCGGAATAAGAGTAGAGCCGGTTTTGCTTCCAGGTTTGCTGCTGGTCGGGGTTGCCGTCGAGGTTTTCGAACAGGGGATACCCCGTATAGCTCCCGACGTTGCCGGTGTAGTCATAGACGAAGCTGTCCAGCTGGTACCTGATCCTATAACCAAGGGCATTGTTGGTCACAGTCAGCGGTTCGGTGGCTTTCACCCGCAGCTTATTCCTCTTCTTATAGAAGTAGAATTTAAGTACTTCCTTATTATCCAGTGTGCACTGGGCCGCGTTGGGGGTGGTCCCGATAAAATTGTCAAAAAAGAACTGGCCATATTTTTCCCATCCGCCGGCAACTTCCGCGCTACCGGTTACCACCGCCTGCTCCAGACTCTTATCCTGCTCCTTTAACTGCACCCGCAAGGTGTCGTCGGCCTTGTGATCCTTGCCGATGCGCATCACCTGCGTCTCATAACCGGTGTAGGAGACGACGAGGTCATATCCTCCATTGGCAAGACGAAGATGGAAGCTGCCGTCGCTCTTGGACAGCGTTCCAACCGTGGTATTCTGACAAAACACCGATGCGCCGACCAGCGGTTGACCGGATTTGTCGAGCACGATCCCATCGATAGGGAAGGTCTTTTCCTGGGAAATAGCAGTAAGGAAGAGTGCAAAAGTGAAGAGGAGGAAAGAGAAGGCTCTTTTCTTCATGGATATTGTTTTGTGCCGTTAAGATAGCTCAAATAATCGGCACATGCCAGCTTTATCGTCCTTTCGAGCGGGGTAAAATGAAATTCGGGTAGCGCAGCGAGGATCTTGCTGTTGTCGAAATAGGTCAGGCTCTGCGCTATCCGCGCGCTTTCCCGGGTAAGGATGGATGGCTTGCCCGAAAAAAGACTCCTGAGGCTTTCCCTCCGCCAGGCAATGCCCGCCAGCAATGGGGTCGCTTCCCGGGAGGGCGGCCGTTTTCCAAATTCTGCCGCCATGGTTTCAAACAACCGGCGAAAGCTCCAGTTGTCCCCATTGAGAATATACCGCTCCCCGACAACATCGCTATCCAGCAGCGCAACGATCGCGCTTGCCACATCCCTGACGTCGACGAATCCGTTCACACCCTCCGTATACCAGGGAAATTCCTGCCACGCGCTGCGAAAAAGCGTACAACTGGAATGGTTCCAGTCGCCAAAGCCCAGTATCGTGCTGGGATTGACAATGACAGCGGGGAGTCCTTCCCCGATACCCCGCCAGACCTCTATCTCGCCGCGGAATTTGCTGACGGCATACCGCGTATTCCATTTGCTTTCCGCCCACGACTTTTTCTCGTTCACCGTCTCCCCATTGCCCGTCCGGCCCAACGCCGCTACCGAGCTGACATGCACCACCCGCCGGATGTTCTGTTCAAGCGCTATATTGACGACATTGGCCGTACCCTCGATATTCGTGTGAACCATCTCCCGGCGGTCACCCCGGGAAAAAGAAAGTTTCGCCGCGGCATGGACGATGGCCGCCACACCTTCCATGGCTTCTTCCAGCCCCATGAGATCGAGAACATCGCCGTTGATCCATTCCACTTTTTCCCAAACCGCCACAGGGATAAAGGCCGGCTGTGTGCTGCCGCGGCGAATAGCCCGCACGGCCCATCCCCTCGCGACCAATTCCTGGATGATATAGGCTCCGAGAAATCCCGTCCCGCCGGTGACCAATGCGCGACCCTTATCTTTTTGATTATGCATACCGGTAATATCCTTTTCGGGTCTTCCTTCCCAGCTCGCCGTTCTGAACCTTTTCCTGCTGCAGGGGAGAAGGGCGCAGCCGGAGCGGCCTGCCCATGGCTTCGAAGACGGAACAGCTGACGGCATAGTTGATATCGTTGCCGATAAGGTCCATCAGCCGGAAGGGACCCATCCGGAAACCCGTTGCCTCCATCAGGGAATCGATCGTTTCAAAATCGCCGATACCCGCCTCTACAAGCCGCATAGCCTCGAGATAATAGGGACGGGCAACATGATTGACGATAAATCCCGGGGAATCTTTGCAGATCACCGGCGTCTTACTCATCTGCTCTGCTACCTCCAACGCTGTTCGCGTCGTTGCTGTTGCCGTATGTTTCGTATTGATGATCTCCACCAGCCGCATCAGCGGGGCGGGATTGAAGAAGTGCATGCCGATGAACCGCTCCGGCCGCGAGATCGTCGCCGCCAGCGCGTCCAGCGATAAGGAAGAAGTATTGGAGGCAAGGATCGTCTCGCCGGAGTTCTGCGCCGCCAGCCGGTGGAATAGCTGGGTCTTGGCTTCGGGCTGTTCGACGATCGCCTCGATGATCATATCGGCCACACAATCTTCGATCCGGTGGGTCCCCGAAAGCCGCTGAAGGATAGCGGCCCGCTCTTCGGCGGTCAGCTTCTGCTTGTCCACAAGAGCTTGCAGATTCTTTTCGATCGCCGCCAGCCCCTTTTGTACCATCGCCGGATCGACGTCGAACAATACGGTTTGGAATCCACCCGTCGCAGCGACCTGCGCGATGCCGCTGCCCATGGTGCCCGCCCCGCAAACGCCGATTGTCTTGATCATAGATTGATTTTACATGCCATAGGCATCGGCTAAACCGCCCCCGTAAACTGTTTCAGGAATCGGACGTCATTCTGCGAATAAAGTCGCAGATCGTTGACCCGGTAAAGCAGCTGGCAAATGCGTTCGATACCCATGCCGAAGGCAAAACCGGTGTACTTGCTGCTGTCGATACCGAAGTTGTCAAGCATTTTCGGATGGACCATTCCGCTGCCGAGGATCTCCACCCAGCCGGTGTGCTTGCAAACGGAACAGCCGGTACCGCCGCAGATGCGGCAGTTGATGTCCATCTCGGCGCCGGGTTCCGTGAACGGGAAGTAAGATGGCCGGAAACGGATGCGCACGTCCTTGCCGAACAGCTCCTGGACGAAGAAGTACAACGTTTGCTTCAGATCGGCAAAAGAGACATTCTCATCTACATAAAGACCTTCGGTCTGATGAAAGAAGCAATGGGCGCGGGCGCTGATCGTTTCATTCCGGTAGACCCGTCCCGGACAGATGATCCGGATCGGGGGCTTTTGCCGCTCCATCACCCGGGCCTGGACGCTGCTGGTATGGGTCCGTAACAGCCAGTCGGGGTTCTGATGGATATAGAACGTGTCCTGCATGTCCCGGGCAGGATGGTTCTCGGGAAGATTGAGGGCAGTGAAATTATGCCAGTCGTCCTCGATCTCCGGGCCTTCTGCCACAGAGAACCCCAGACGGCCAAAGATATGCACGATGCGGTTACGCACGAGCGTGATCGGATGATGCGCGCCCAGGGGCAGCGCATCGCCGGGAAGGCTGAGGTCGATGGAATGAGCGGGACCGGCCGCACCCGAATCGATACTGCTCTTCCAGTTCTCGTAGGTGGACTCGGCCAATTGCTTGAACTCATTGAGGATCTGGCCAAACTCTTTCTTTTTGTCGGCAGGGACGTTTTTCATCTCGGTGAACAGGTTCTTCACGATGCCCTTGGTCCCCAGGAACCGGATACGGTAAGCCTCCAGCGACTCCGCCCCGTTTGGCACGATGGCGGTGATCTCCTGCCTGTATTGCTCAATCTGTTGTAACAATTGCTCCATGGCGTAATGCGTACATTTGGTCTACGCGCAAAGGTACGTCAACGGGCGAAAAATACGCTTATTTAATGTAGCTTGCCGCCAAAACGTCACCCATGTCGCCCAACCTCCATATCAGCGATTTCCTCGAACCGGTAAGCCTGGCTCAACTGTCGCAGGACCAGGGGTATAGGGATGGCCAGATCGGGAAGCTGATCGATGTCTACGACGAGACCTTTCCGGACGTCTACAACGCCGATCTCGTGCTCGTCGGCTGCGAAGAAGAACGGGGCATCGGCCGCGATCAACGCGAGTCCGGCGGACCGGACACCATCCGGGAACAGTTCTACCAGCTGTACTACTGGCATCCCGATATCCGGCTGGCAGATGTCGGGAATATCCGGACCGGCGCCATGCTCAACGATACCTATGCCGCCCTGAAGACGGTATTGCGCGAGATCACCGCGATCGGAAAGACGGCCGTGGTCCTTGGCGGCTCCCATGACCTTACCCTGGGTCAGTATTATACCTATTCGGACAAAAAGCACATCATCGAAGCCACGGGCGTGGATGCCCTGATCGACCTGGACATCCACTCCCGCAATCGAAGCGAAAACTTCCTCATGGAGATGCTGACGGGCGAACCCAACTATATCCATCACTACAACCATATCGGCTTTCAGAGCTATTACGTCCATCCGCATATGCTGGAGACGATGGACAAGCTGCGGTTCGATTGTTTCCGCCTCGGCAGCGTAAAGGATAATATCGAGGAAATGGAGCCGGTGATCCGCAATTCCCATCTGTTCACCTTCGATATCTCGGCCATCGCCCACGCCTTTGCGCCGGCCAATATGCTTTCCCCGAACGGCTTCAATGGAGAAGAGGCCTGCATCCTGATGCGGTACGCAGGACTGAGCCATAACGTCAACACCGTCGGGATCTATGGCTATATGCCCGGGCGCGACCATGCCGGCCTGACTGCGCGACAGATCACCCACATGCTCTGGTATCTCATCGATGGCAAGAGCCGCGGCCGGCGGGAGGCATCGCTCTCCGACCGCGATTTCTTTATCGAATACCGTACGGCTTTTTCGGAAGTGGAGACCACCTTCCTCCAGAGCAAGAAGACCCAGCGCTGGTGGATGCAGCTGCCCGATAACAAGTATATCGCCTGCTCCTACCAGGATTATCTGCTGGCCAGCAGCAACGAGATCCCGGAACGCTGGCTGCGGGCGCAGGAGAGAGGGTAGATACCGCGTTTTGCCTATATTGCATATCATGAATCATAGACTCGCCTTCGCGTTCCTCCTGCTTGGCGCCTGCAGCTGGCAGGCCTGCACCACAACCCGTACCGCCACGACAACCACCGCAGGGAACACCGCCGCCGCAAAGACCGCAAAAGAGCCGCTGCAGCAATTTACCGAAGAAACGCTCCTTCGTCAGCCGGGTCTGCTACCCGCACAGGTAGGCCTCTGCCTGTTCGATCCCAACACCTCCCAATATCTCTACAATTGGCAGGGCGATAAATATTTCATCCCCGCCAGCAACACCAAGCTGTTCTCCCTGTACGCAGGCCTCAAACACCTCGGCGATTCGCTGGTAGGTATGCGTTACCGGTTGACGGATACGGCCCTGTTCATCCTGCCGACAGGCGACCCTACGTTGTTGCACCCCTCCTTTGCCGATCAACCGGTGATCCGTTTTCTCCAAAACATACACCGGAATCTCTATCTCACCGAAGGCAACTGGCAGGACCGACCCTTTGGCCGCGGCTGGGCCTGGGACGACTATAACGATGACTATATGCCCGAGCGCAGCGCCTTTCCCGTCTATGGCAATCTCATCCGCTGGGCTCAGGACACCAACTCCGGCTCTTTCTATTCTATCCCCGAGGTCGACTGGCGCGTCCGGTTCTCGCCCGATTCCTCGAATCAGGGCTTCTCCGTCCATCGCGATGTACACGACAATGTCTTCGTCATCACCGAAGGGAAAGGGCGGGCGCATGAGCAGGACGTTCCTTTTATAACGGAAGGCATCGCCTCGGCGGCGACGTTGCTAAAGGATACCGTCGGCCGCGCCGTCGGCATCCGGAATTCCCTGCCGCCCTTCGGCAGACCCGGTGCGAACCCAACCGGTGCCGTCGCGTCGATCGCGGGCCTTGGCGCGATCCATTCCCGGCCCATCGACTCCTTATTCCGCCCCATGATGTACAACAGCGACAACTTCTTCGCCGAACAAACCTTGCTGATGGTAGGAAATGAATGGCTGGGAAAAATGAATGATCGCACGACCATCGACACCCTGCTGAACGGCGAATTAAAAGGTCTGCCACAGCGACCTTTTTGGGTAGATGGCAGCGGACTCAGCCGCAACGATCTCTTCACCCCGCAGGACTTCGTCTGGCTACTGAACAAGATGAGCCAGGAATTTGGCCTGGCCCGCCTGAAAGGCATCCTCCCGACGGGCGGGAAAGGGACCCTTTCGTCTTATTATAAGGCGGACAGCGGCTACATTTTCGCAAAGACCGGCAGCCTTTCCGGTGTCGTTGCGCTCAGCGGGTACCTCATCACAAAAAAAGATCACCTGCTGCTGTTCTCCATCCTGATCAACAACTATACGGGCAGCGGGGTCGCCGTTCGCCGGCAGATGGAGCAGTGGATCCACCATATCCGCGACACTTACTAGTCGCTACTAACGCCCAAAAAGCCGTTCAACATAGTCCTTCTTGAACTCGATATACGTGGGATCGCCGCCGGGGGTGACATTGTGCTGGGCACAGGCGAAGAGATCGTCTACAAGCACCCGCATTTCTTTTTCGGTCAGCGCGGTTCCCGGACGTACGGCGTTCTGGCGGGCAAGCGTGCGGATCAGCTTTTCACGTTTGGAGAAACGGATCTCGCTGGCGAAGTTCTTGTACTGCTCCAGCAGGTGCTCGAGCGCGCTCGTCTCATTGCCCTGCCCCGTGTCCGCGGGAGTGCCCTGGATGACAAAGCTGTCCTTCCCGAAGGGTTCGATGGCATAACCCAGCTGCTGGAGATCGGGCAACAGTTCCGTAAGGAGGATCGCATCCGCGGGCGAGAGGGTCAGGGATGCGGGGAACAGGCTTTTCTGGCTGGGGATCTGCTGGCCAGCGGCGGCCGTTTTATAGCGCTCGTACAGGACCCGCTCATGGGCCGCCTGCTGGTGAACAAGGATAAAGCTGCGGTTGGTAGGGGTGACGATATAGATGCTCAGCAGCTGTTGCAGCGGAGCGTTTTCGAGCGGCATGATGCGCGCGGGCGTTGTGGCGCCGGTCCAGTCGCCGGTCCCGGCGATCCCGCCGCCCGGTGTTTCTTCCTTGGGCGATTCCGGTTTCGCCGGCGCCTCATAAAAATCTTTCCAATGACGCAGCTCGCTCTTATTGGTCGGCTCGATAAAATGCGCCTGGTTCTTCTGGGTAAAGGTCTGGTATAAGGAAGAAGAGGCAACGGCCGCCTTCTTCTCCTCGCTCACCGGCTTGCTCACCGCATCCAGCCCCTGGATATTCGGATCCAGATCAAAATCCAGCGTGGGGGTAATGCTGAACTGGGCAAGCGCATGTTTCACCGCCGCCTGCACAAAGGCATAGACGATCTTCTCATCCTCGAACTTGATCTCCTGCTTGGTTGGATGGACATTGATATCCACCTGGGCAGGGTCCAGATCGATGAACAGGACATACAGCGGGAAGCTTTCGCGCGGGATCATTTCCGCAAAGGCGCTGTTGACCGCATGGTGCAGGTAGGCGCTGCGGATAAACCGGTTGTTGACAAAGAAATATTGATCGCCCCTCGTCTTCTTGGCCGTTTCCGGCTTGCCGACAAAGCCGTAGATGTTCAGGTAATCGGTGTTCTCCTGTACGGATACCAGTTTCGAGGCATAGCTGCTGCCCAGTATCTGTACCACGCGCTGTTTCAGGCTTCCCTTCTCGAGATGCATCAGCTCGTGACCGTTCCCCGTGAGCGAAAAGAAAATGGAAGGAAAGGCCAGGGCGACGCGGGTGAACTCATCGACGATATGTCTCATCTCGACGGGATTGCTCTTCAGAAAATTCCGGCGGGCGGGCACGCTGAAGAAGAGATTCTTCATGGCGATGCTCGTGCCGGTGGCCAGCGCGGCTGGTTCTTGCCGCACCACCCGGCTGTTCTCGACGTCGATGATCGTCCCCGTTTCATCTTCCGATCGCCGGGTCTTGAGTTCGACCTGGGCGACCGCGGCGATGGACGCGAGGGCCTCGCCCCGGAAGCCCATCGTCTTGATGTGGAAAAGATCGTCGATGGCCCGGATCTTGGAGGTAGCATGCCGCTCGAAAGCCATCCGCGCATCGGTCTCGCTCATGCCTTTCCCGTTGTCGACCACCTGTATCAGGGCCTTGCCCGCATCCTGCACGTAGAGACGGATATCCGTGGCGTCTGCATCCACGGCATTTTCCAACAACTCCTTCACGGCACTGGAGGGTCGCTGGATCACTTCCCCAGCCGCGATCTGGTTGGCGATATTATCGGGCAATAATTGAATGATGTCTGGCAATTCTGGCTTATTTTACGTGCAATTTACGTCTCCGATATGAGAAAATTCATCCTTCTGCTACCCTTTATGGCCGGTATGATCCACGGCCTTTCCCAGTCCTCTACGAAACTGTCCGCCGATGCCTGGGTCGACAGCGTATTCAAGACCCTTTCCCCCGACGAGAAGCTCGCGCAGCTGATGGTCGTCCGCGGCTCGGGCCTCGACGCCACGACCCATCGCCCGGTATTCTACGATCAGCAGCTGGAAGAGGCCGTTCGCAAGTACAATGTCGGCGGTATTTGCCTGTTCCAGGGCGATCCCCTGAGCCACGCCGATCATATTAACCACTACCAGGCGATCGCACATACGCCCATCCTCTTCTGCATAGACGCGGAGAACGGGCTGGGCATGCGGATGGACAGCGTCGAAGGTCTCCCCCGGCAGATGATGCTGGGCGCCTCGGGTGACCCGGCGCTGATCTATCGCTACGGCCGGCTGGTCGGCCAGCAATGCCGGCGTATCGGCATCCAGGTGAACTATGCGCCGGTGGTGGACATCAATAACAATCCCGACAACCCGGTCATCAACGACCGCTCCTTTGGCGAAGACAAATACAAGGTGGCGGACTATGGCATCCAGTATATGAAGGGGATGCAGGTCGAAGGCGTGATGGCCTGCGCCAAACATTTCCCCGGCCACGGTGACGTGTCGGTGGATTCCCATTTCGACCTGCCCGTCATCGCCAAGGATAAAAAACAGCTGGACTCCCTGGAGCTATACCCCTTCCGGGCAATGTTCCGGGCCGGCGTGGGAAGTGTCATGATCGCCCACCTCTATATCCCCGCCATCGACAACGAACCCAATAGGGCCACCTCGCTCTCTTATAATAACGTCACAAAGCTCCTCCGCAAGCAGCTGCATTACCAGGGGATCAGCTTTACCGACGCGCTGGAAATGAAAGGAGTGGCAAAGTATTTCCCCGATGGGGATGCCTCGGTGCAATCTCTGATCGCCGGCAACGATATGCTTTGCCTGCCCGGCGATGTCGCCCAGGCGTTGGAGAAGATCAATGCGGCGATAAAAGAAAAAAAGCTCCGCTGGAAAAATATCGACGCCCGGGTCAAAAAAGTGCTTCGTGCAAAGTACCAGTTGGGCCTGGCCGACTGGCAGCCGGTAAGCAAGGCACACCTCACCGCCGACCTCAATGCCGGTATCGCCGGCATGCGGCATGACGTTGCGGTCGATGCGTTGACCGTCCTTCGCGAAGACGCGAGCGTATTTCCCCTGCGCGTCAGCAAAGAGGCCACCGACGCTAAGGCCGGAATGGACCTGGTAGGCACCGGTTTGTCGGTCGCAAAGAAAAAGGAGAAAAAGGTCGCCTATATCGGAATGGGGCTGACGGAAGACAATTCGTTCAGCCGCCGGATGCGGAGCGACTATAATGCCCATGTCTATTTCTTCGACTACGATCTCGACAGCGCAAAAGCCGCCGCGGCGCTGGAACTGCTGAGCGGCCGCTACGAGGCCATCGTGATCGGCATGCACAATTATGCGCGCTTTCCGGCTCACAACTTCGCCATCAGCCGGCCCGCCGCCTGGCTTCTCCACGAGCTCCAACAGAAAGAAAAAGCGGCTACCTTCTTCTTTGGCAACCCCTATGCGATAAAGAACAGCTGCGATGCGCGTACGCTGGTCGCCTGTTACGAAGACGATTCGGTAACGCAGGCCGTGGCCGCCGATCTGCTCAACGGGAAATTCGTCGCTCATGGCCATCTGCCGGTTTCGGTATGCGATGAATGGAAGGCCGGCGCCGGGATCGCACCCATCCGGCTGATGCCTGCCGCGTCGCCCTCCTCGCTGGGATTCGATTCGGCAAGACTGCAGCGCATCGACGCCATCGCCAATGAAGCCATCGAAAAACGCGCGGCCCCCGGCTGTGTGGTACTCGTGGCAAAGGATGGGAAGATCGCATATGAGAAGGCCTTTGGCTATATGACCTACGACCGCACCGAGCCCGTCTATACCGAGACGATCTATGATATGGCTTCCTGTACAAAGATCTGCGCCACGACCATGGCGGTGATGAAACTCTACGACGAAGGCCGGCTCGACGTCCAGAAAACCCTCGGCGACTACCTCCCCTGGGTAAGAGGAAGCGATAAGGACACCCTTCGACTCTGGGATATCCTTCTGCACCAGGCAGGGCTGGTTCCCGATGTAGTCTTCTACAAGGAGATCGTCGACAGCACCCCGGCGCAAAACCCTTTCCCCGGATTCTTTACCTACGCCCCCGACAGTCTGCACACCGTGCGGGTGGCCGATAAAATGTTCCTGCGCAGCGACTGGCTGGACACTATGAACCTGCGGATCGTCCAAAGCAAGCTTTTGCCAAGGAAGTATATCTATAGCGACAATGATTTTATCTTCCTCGGCAAGGTCGTGGAAGCCATTTCGGGGATGTCCCTCGATCAATATGTAAAGAAGACCTTCTACGATCCCCTCGGCATGACCGTCGCGGGTTTCAAACCGCGGGAGCGGTTTTCGCTGGGTCGCATAGCCCCGACGGCCGACGAGCCCATCTTCCGGCATCAGCTGATCCGCGGCGACGTCCACGATCCCGGATCGGCGATGTATGGCGGCGTCGCAGGACATGCCGGCCTCTTCAGCGACGCCTATGATCTGGTGCTGCTGGAGCAGATGCTGCTCAACGGCGGCAAGATGAACGGTATCACCTTCCTGAAGCCGTCGACGATCCAGTTCTTCACCGCCTATCACAGCGCCATCAGCCGCCGCGGCCTGGGTTTCGACAAACCCGAGAAAGACAACGCGACGCGCAAGGAGCCCTATCCTTGTCTCTCCGCCTCACCCGAAACCTTCGGGCATACCGGTTTTACCGGCACCTGCGTTTGGGTCGATCCCAAGTACAACCTCATTTTTATCTTCCTTTCCAATCGGGTCAACCCGATCGAGAACAATCCCCGTCTTTCCAGCCTGAGCATCCGCGGACGCATCCAGGAGACCGTCTACCAGGCGATGGGCGTCGACGTCAATGCATCGACGAAGGAGCCTGTGGCGCCCGTCAGGAAAAAGAAGCGGAAAAAACATTGATACCAGGCTATTTTTTTTTCACCGCGCGCCCCCGCGCCTTCACCACCGGCAACTTCTCCTCCACAGTATGCGCCGCCGCTACGCCATAATTCCTGGCAAACCACTTGCACGCCTGCTGCAACCCGCACTCCGCACACTTCGGCGTCCGCGCAACGCAAATATACCGCCCATGCAAGATCAACCAATGATGCGCCACATGCACCATCTCGCGCGGAATGAATTCCAGCAACTGCTTCTCCGCCGCCAGTGGCGTCTTCGCATTTAGCGTAAGCCCGATGCGTGCCGATACGCGAAAGACATGGGTATCCACCGCCATATTGGGCTGATTGTCGACGACGGAAGTGATCACGTTGGCGGTCTTACGGCCAACGCCCGGCAACTGCACGAGCTCCTCAACGGTGAGCGGAACCTCGCCGTTAAATTGAGCCATAAGCATTTGCGCCATGCCGATCAGATGCCTGGTCTTGTTGTTGGGATAGGAGATGCTCTTGATGTAGGGGAACAATTCGTCGAAGGTGGCCTTTGCCAGGGCGGCGGGATCCGGGTAGCGCTCGAAGAGAGCGGGAGTGGTCATGTTGACCCGTTTGTCCGTGCATTGCGCCGAAAGGATAACCGCTACCAGCAATTGGTAGGGGCTATCGTATAAAAGCTCTGTCTCTGCGTCCGGGTTGTGCTTGCTGAAATAATCCAGTACGAACTGAAAGCGTTCACTTCGTTTCATAAATGTCGGAACACGAACTTAGTGCGGTACTGTCTCCTGCACCGCCGTTTTCCTGGCATAGTTCATCACGCGCTGAATAACCTCCATTCGGGGAGATACGACGAGAGTGTCCAGCTCGCCCGCTGAAGATCGCAGCACCTCCAGTTTTTCACGAAGCATCCAGTCTTCCTTCAGGGCAGCCTCTATCGCTACCGTCAATTCCGGGGAAGACTCTTTATACAAATACCGCAAAAGATCCTCCGGTGTAAAGAGTGTCATAGGCAAAACCATTTAATGTCCTAATAAATTCCGAAGCAGTAAAAGTGAAACGTCCGTTATGAAAACGGGATTTGGGTACTGTTATTGTCCCCTCAGGTAATTATTAACTTTTTGGGGGGCCGTACCCGGCCGGGAATTAGCAGAAAAGGGGCGATGAGTATATAAGCAAGTGAGAATCAATGTTTGGTAGGAGTGCCTTCGTCCCGGATCACAAAGAGGTCCTCGTTGTCTCTTTTCATCAGGTACCGCTCCCGCGCATACTTTTCAAGGACGGCCGGGTTGCTCTTCAGCTGCTCCAGCTCCTGCTTGGTGGCGGCGATCTGCTGCTCGTAGTACTTCTTGCTTTCCTCCAGTTTTTGCAGCTCGCCTTTCTCACGGAAGTGGCTGGTAACGAAGTCCCTGTTATCGAAGAACAGGATCCAGATGGCAAATCCTACACCGGTCAGCAGATATTTGTTCATTAACCTCATACAACAATAACTCCGGGCCGGCGCCAGCCGGCCCGGAGACCCAATCTACAACTTATTTTTTGAATTTGATCCTTCCCTTGGGATAAATGCCGGCATCCCCGAGCTCTTCCTCGATGCGCAGCAGCTGGTTGTACTTGGCCAGCCGATCCGTACGGGACGCGCTCCCGGTTTTGATCTGCCCGCAATTCAGCGCCACGGCGAGATCGGCGATGGTCGTATCCTCGGTCTCCCCGCTGCGATGGCTCATTATAGTGGTATAACCGTGAGTCTGAGCCAATTGCACGGCATTGATCGTTTCCGTGACGGTCCCGATCTGGTTTACTTTGATCAAGATGCTGTTGGCCACCCCACGGTCGATCCCCTTCTGCAGGATCTTGGTGTTGGTCACGAAAAGGTCGTCGCCCACCAGCTGCACCTTGTTCCCGATGGCGTCCGTCAGTTTTTTCCAGCCGTCCCAATCTTCCTCGGCCATCCCGTCCTCGATCGAGATAATGGGATATTTATTGACCCAGGAGGTCCAGTATTCCACCATCTGGTCACTGGTCAGCTCCTTGCCGCTACTCTTGTAGAATTTGTATTTCCCGTCTTTGAACATTTCGCTGCTGGCGGCGTCGAGGGCGATACCGATCTGGCTGCCTACCTTGTACCCCGCTGCCTCGATGGCCTGCAGGACGGTTTCGATCGCCTCTTCATTGCTCTGGATATCCGGCGCAAAACCCCCTTCATCACCCACATTGGTGCTGTAGCCCTTTTTCTTCAGCACCGATTTCAGCTGGTGGAAGATCTCCACACCCCAGCGGAGCCCGTCGCTAAAGGTCTCGGCGCCTACGGGCACGATCATATATTCCTGGTAGTCGATCTTATTATCTGCATGTACCCCGCCGTTCAGGATGTTCATCAGCGGCATGGGCAGCACCGTGCTGTTGACTCCGCCGAGATAGCGATACAGCGGGAGCTTGCACTCTTTGGCGGCGGCCTTTGCAACGGCCATGCTGACGGCCAGCAGCGCATTGGCGCCCAGCTTGCCCTTGTTGTCGGTCCCATCCAGGTCCAGCAGCCGGGCGTCCAGGCTGGCTTGCTCGTTTACCGGGAAACCGATCAGCTGATCGGCGATGATATCGTTCACATTCGCCACCGCTTTCAATACCCCTTTCCCATTGAAGATCGACTTGTCGCCGTCCCGAAGCTCAACGGCCTCGTGGATCCCCGTGGAAGCCCCGCTGGGCACCGCCGCGCGGCCGCGATGATTGTTTTCGGTAACAACGTCTACCTCGACCGTAGGATTTCCCCGGCTGTCTAAGATCTGTCTTGCATGAATGTCGGCAATGTAGCTCATGATGATTTCGAATTTTTAATCTTGATTGGTGAGATTCCGGAAGATCGCCTCCAGGCTTCTGTTTTCGCTTTGCAAAGAAACAATGTTCCAATTGTTCTGCAAAGCCAGTTCCAGCAATTGTTTTTTCACCTCGTCGGGTTCTTTTGTCTGCAATTCCCATTCCTTGTCGGTGATCGCCTGGATCGCCGTAGCTGCTTTTAGCGCCTGTAGATTAGCTGGTTCGAGCGTTTCCCGGAAGGCCACCCGGATCGTGCCGGATCCGCTGCCCTCCGTTCTCAGCCGGCTGATCGAGCTGTCGGCTACGAGCTTTCCCCGGTTGATGATAACGACGCGGTCGCAAAGGGCTTCCACTTCCTGCAGGATATGGGAGGAGAAGAGCACCGTCTTGTCCTTTCCCAGGCGTTTGATGACGTCGCGGATCTCGATGATCTGGTTTGGATCGAGGCCGCTGGTCGGTTCGTCGAGGATCAGCACTTCCGGATCGTGGATCAGCGCGGCCGCCAGCCCGACGCGCTGCTTATAACCCTTCGAGAGCTGCCCAAGGCGTTTGTTGCTCTCCACCGTCAGCCCGACAAGGACAATGACGGCTTCGATCCGCGCCTTCTTGTCGACGACATGGTGTACATCGGCGATAAAATCGAGATATTCCCGGACATACATGTCGGGATAGAGCGGGTTGGCTTCGGGCAGATAGCCGATCTTTTTCTTTGTCTCCAGCGGGTTTTCCCTGACCGGGACGCCACAGACCTTCGCTTCGCCGCCGTCCTGCCCGAGATACCCCGTAAGCACCTTCATCGTGGTGGATTTGCCGGCTCCATTGGGTCCCAGGAATCCGACGATCTCCCCCTTGCCGACCTGGAAGGAAATACCGTCTACGGCCTTTTGCTTGCCGTAGATCTTTACCAGGTTGCTGATTTCAATAGACATGGAATGGATTTACGACGCGAATTTAATGCTTTGCGACCGTCGGGCCTATTTATCGTATTCACCCTTCAACGCATAATACCCGAACAACACGATCCCCACGGCGATGGGAATAAAAATGCCGATAAAGACACCCCACTGGATCTTGGTGTCGATACCCGGCTTCTTTGCGATCTCGGAAGCGCCCGTTTTGATAAGATAAAAGAGGATCAGCGGACCCAGTGCGATCCAGACGATACCTAGTGCTTTTTTAAGAAGGTTCATATTGTAAGAGTTTTTGGCTGTTGATGGGTTTTTGGCCGCTAGGCATCAAATGCCTCTTCAGGTTTTTTATTCGGAATATACAGGGAGCCGATAACCAGGCACACCGCCGTCACGATGACCGGATACCACAACCCCACCAGCTTATTGTCCGTATAGATCGTGGTCAGCAGCAGGCCGATGAACGGCGTCATCCCGCCGAAGATGCCATTCCCAATATGATAGGGCAGCGACATCGAGGTATACCGGATCCGCGTGGGGAACAACTCCACCAGGAACGCGGCGATCGGTCCGTAGACCATCGTGACATAAAAGACCATGACAAAGAGGATGGCCGTTATCTTCCAGTAGTCGGCGGTGCCGAGCGTGCGGGAGACCGTAATGACCGGCTTTACCGTGGGGTGACCGTCGGCATACGCCGTGTCCTTCTTCGTTTCGGTGACCAGCATCCCGCCGTCATAATGCGAAAGAGTGGCGGACGTTCGGATCATATCCTTGCTTTTGGGACTGACAAAGGATACGCTGGTTTTGATCTCTTTCTGTTCGGCATATTCCGTCCGGACCTTGGGATCCGAAATGACCAGCAGCTGTTTGAAAAGATAGGGATAGGTAAGCACGGCCAGCAGCATTCCCGCCATCATGATCCATTTTCGGCCCACCCGGTCGCTCCAGCCCGCAAAGATGACAAAGAACGGCGAAGCAATAATGATCGCCAGCAGGAGCGTCGTTTTTGATTGATCGAAATCGAGGAGACAGGTCTTTTCCATAAAGGTCTGGGCATAGAACTGACCGGTATAAAAAACGATGCCCTGTCCCATGGTCGCGCCAAAAAGCGCAAGCAACACCATCTTCAGATTGGTCTTGTGGCCAAAACTTTCTTTTAGCGGGTTCACGGATAGCTGGCCTTCGGACTTCAGCCGCTGGAAAAGGGGCGACTCCTGCATCTTTAGCCGGATATAGATCGAAATAGCGACGAGGAAGATAGAGATAAGAAAGGGGATACGCCAGCCCCAGTCGTTGAATTTCTCGATGCTCCGGGTCGTGTCGGCGTCCAGGAAATGACGGGTAAGCAGGGTGATCCCGAGGCTAAGGAGCAGCCCTACGGTAGCGGTGGCTTGTATCCAGGAGGTGAAGAAACCGCGCCGGTGATCGGGTGAATGCTCCGCCACATAGGTGGCCGCACCGCCATATTCCCCACCCAGGGCCAGACCCTGCAACAGGCGGAGCAGCAAGACCAGCAGCGGCGCGGCAACGCCGATGCGGGCGTAATTCGGGATAAGCCCGATGGCGAAGGTGGAGCTGCCCATGATGATCAGCGTCAGCAGAAAGGTATATTTCCGGCCGATAAGATCGCCCAGCCGCCCGAATACCAGGGCGCCGAAAGGCCGCACGACAAAGCCTGCCGCAAAGGTGGCAAGAGTGGAAAGGGTAGCCGCGGTGGGATTCCCTTTCGGAAAGAAATGGTCCGCGATCTGCGTGGAAAGGCTCGCGAAAATGTAAAAATCATACCACTCGATAAGGGTCCCTACGGACGAGGCGGTGATGATCTTGCGGATGTCCCGGGTCGAAGCAGTTGTTGATGACATGCGGTTGAAGTTAGAATATAATGTTATACATTTATGGCCCAAATCTACTTTTGCGTTATATGAGCAGTTATCCCTATCAGATCCGGTCCCTCGAGCAATATCGGTCCGAATATAAAAAAAGTGTGGAAGATCCGGAAGGTTTCTGGGCAGGGATCGCGGCCAATTTCCAGTGGCGGCGTCCATGGGATAAAGTGTTGGAATGGAATTTTAAGGAGCCGAACGTTCGCTGGTTCGGCGGGGCACAGCTGAATATAACCGAAAATTGCCTCGATCGTCACCTGGCGGAGAAAGGCGATCAGCCCGCCATCATCTGGGAGCCTAACGATCCGGAAGAACATTATCGCATCCTGTCTTATAAGGAGCTGCACGGCAAAGTGTGCCAGTTTGCCAATGTGTTGAAGAACAACGGGCTGAAGAAAGGCGACCGGGTCTGTATCTATATGCCGATGGTGCCCGAGCTGGCCATCGCCGTACTGGCCTGCGCCCGTATCGGGGTCATCCACTCCGTCGTCTTCGGCGGTTTCTCCGCCCAGAGCATCGCCGACCGGATCCAGGACGCGCAGTGCAGCCTGGTGATCACCTCCGACGGCGCGCACCGCGGAAATAAACAGATCCCGCTGAAATCGGTCATCGACGACGCGCTAGTACAATGCCCATCGGTAAAAAAGGTCATCGTCCTTACGCGCACACGGGTTCCCGTGAGCATGATCAAGGGCCGCGACGTATGGTGGGAAGACGAGATCCGCAAGGTCGAGACCCAGGGTAATCCTCCCTGCCCGGTGGAGACCATGGATGCGGAAGACCTGCTCTTTATTCTTTATACTTCCGGCTCCACGGGCAAGCCAAAAGGCGTCGTGCATACCTGCGGCGGCTATATGGTCTTTACAAATTACAGCTTCGTCAATGTATTCCAATACCAGCCGGGGGATGTCTATTTCTGTACGGCCGATATCGGCTGGATCACCGGCCATAGTTATATCGTATATGGACCGCTGAGCGCCGGCGCCACCACGCTGATGTTCGAAGGCATCCCGACCTGGCCCGATGCCGGCCGTTTCTGGGACATCGTCGATAAGTTCAAGGTGAATATCATCTATACCGCACCTACGGCCATCCGCAGCCTGATGGGCTTTGGGCTCGACTATGTGAAGGGGAAAGATCTTAGCAGCCTGCGGGTGCTGGGCACGGTAGGCGAGCCGATCAATGAAGAGGCCTGGCATTGGTATCACGAGAACATCGGCAAGGGCCGCTGCCCTATCGTGGACACCTGGTGGCAGACCGAGACGGGGGGCATCCTCATCTCCAACCTGGCCGGCATCACGCCCGAAAAGCCCAGTTTTGCCACCCTGCCCCTGCCCGGCGTTCAGCCGGTCCTCGTCGACGAAAAAGGCGAAGTGCTGCACGGCAACGACGTCAGCGGTAATCTTTGTATCCAATTCCCCTGGCCGTCCATCATCCGAACGACCTACGGCGATCATGAACGCTGCCGCACGACCTACTTCGCCACCTATCCCGATCTGTATTTCACCGGCGACGGCGCCCTTCGCGACGCCGACGGGAACTATCGCATCACCGGCCGCGTGGACGACGTCCTCAATGTCAGCGGTCACCGCATCGGCACCGCCGAAGTGGAGAACGCGATCAATATGCACACGGGAGTCGTAGAAAGTGCGGTCGTAGGCTACCCCCACGATATAAAAGGGCAGGGTATCTATGCCTATGTGATCTTCAACGGCAGCAAGACCGACGACGAGTCCATCCGGAAAGATATCGTACAGACCGTAGCGCGGATCATCGGACCCATCGCCAAACCGGACAAGATCCAGTTGGTAAGCGGGCTGCCCAAGACGCGTAGCGGAAAGATCATGCGGCGTATCCTGCGCAAGATCGCGGAAGGCGAGATGCAAAATCTGGGGGATACGACCACGCTGCTGGACCCCGCCGTGGTCGAAGAGATCAAGAATGGACGGCTCTAGCGGGCCACAGGCTCGCCAGAGCCGAAGGCGCGAACTCAATGTTGTATGATCACCTTGGTGCCGACAGGCGTGATATTATACACCTCCGCCATATCCTCGTTCTTTAACGACACGCACCCGTTCGTCCACATCTGGTAAGCATCGACCGCATTCTCATCATGCGGCCAAGTCCCATGGATCGCGATCCCGTCGCCGATCTTTGCACTCCTGGGGATCAGCCCCTTGGCTTTCCGCTCATTGAACTTGGCGACGTCGGCCGCCGTGGGATAATCCAGGTCCATTATCTTCGACCATTTCTCATGCGGGCGCTTGGACAGAATATGAAAGGTCCCCTCCGGCGTCTTCCGGTCTCCCTGCACCATCTTGTCGTCGAGGGACTTGCTTCCAAAAACGGCAGGATATGTCGCATACCAGCCGTCTTTGTCATACACCTGCAGCTCGTAGCTGGATTTCACTACCACCAGGTACACTTCCCCATCCAGGTGCGGATGGAAGAACCGCCGGCTGGCTGTGCGGTGATGGGCGTCGCGGAAAGAAAAAAGGGTGATTATCAACAGGCTTCCAAGAAGCATTTTTCGGGACCTCATAGCTCGGCTTTTTTACCCTTGGACAACGCGAGGGTTGGCCGGTTTATTTCGGGTGGGGAAAGTTTTAACAATTGGTCCCGCCTGGGCCCCGGGAGCAGCCCTACCAGTTCCCGATCCGCACCCCGAAATTATAGGGCACCTGGTCCAACCCGCGGCCAAAGATGCTCTTGGTCGCATAGCTGCCGTAGAAGTTGACCCATCCCAGCTGGATCTCGCCGATATAGGATATCTTCCAGGAGTTGATGTCGAAATCGTTGAAGATCTTTTCCTTCCCATGCTCATGACTGATCAGCTTCTGCCGGGAAGAATAAAGATAGCCAAAGCTGGCGCCTGCGCTGAACCCGAACGGATGCCGCCGGTGAGGCGTGAAATTGAAATTGAGCATTACCGGGATCGTGGCATAATCCGTCGCCAGCTTGTTCTTGCTGTACTGGATCGTATCCATGATCACCTTCGTCGGGTTGGTGAGATAGCGGATATTGTATTCGTAACGATAGTTGTTGAGCTCGATGCCGACGCCATACTTCAGGTTGAGCCAGTGATGGATCAGGTTGAAGCGCTGCATAAAGATCCAGATATTGACGTCGACCGTCTTGGGCAGAATGCCATAGCGGTTCTTGAACCAATCCTTGTTCGCGCCCGGCGCAAACTGTTGCGCGGCCGGGCTGGAATAGATCGTCTTGTCATTCATGCTCGCCAGACCCAGGTCGACGATGCCCCAGTTGGTGCTGACGTTCGAAGGGTGATAGTAGTCGTGATGCCGGCGGGTCTTGATGCGCAGCGACGGCACATTACCGGTGAACTCTCTGGCGCCGTCGCGGATGATCAGCAGATTGCCGACGCGAATGGTATCGCCTTCGGGGCCTTTTACCTTCCCGATGCCTGTCGTATCGTTTTGTGCCCGGCAGGTAAGGGCAAAACAGATCCCTGCCGTAAGTAGTAATACCCGGTTCATACATTCCTTTTTACAATGAGTTATTTAAGTGCAACCTGGAAGGCGCTGATCAGAACCTCCTTCTGCCCGTCGTCATCGCGATCGGCCGTCTTTCCAAGGGTGCGGGATACCTTCCTTAGAAGACCCCGTAGTTTGCTCTTGCCGGCAGGAGCGGCAGCAATCATGTCCTTTGTCTCTTCCGCCTGCTGCTCTTCAAGCAGCGCCTGGGTGGCGAAGGAGGATTGTTCCTTTGGAATATTGACGGCGGCAACGATCGTTGCCGGCTTTATCAAGGATTTTTCGCCCAGGTCAGGCTTCACCTCCGCAACAAGCGCAGGATCGCCGGCGTGCTGGATGCTAAGGTCGTTTGTAGTCGTGGGAACCGTCGTCACCTGCGCAACGTCCTGCCGTTGCACGGCGACTTCGGGAGCCCGTTTCTCGTTGGCGGCCTCGTTGGCGGATGTCTGCGTCTTGCGTTGTTCTCTCCGCCCGCCCGGATCGCTCTTCGCGATCATCTTATCCCGGCCCTGATCGTCGCTTCCTGTAGAGTATAACGGCGCAGGCTTCACGGGAGTTACAACGGCCGGTGCATTTTTCTTTGGCGGCGGTTGCAATATCTTCGCTACGCGGCCAGTGTCGCTATGTTGTCCCATAAATAGCAGAAGCGCCACGAGTCCCAGCACCGCGGCAGCGATACCCGCCTGCATCCACGGCATGAGCAGCACCCTCCTCCGTTCGGAGCGGTAAAGGCTTTCTTTATGCGGGAAGGTGATCGTGAGATCAGGTTGACTAACGGTCATCGACAATCGCTCCAGCTCCAGGGCCTTCGAAGGATACCGGCCCACGACTTCCTCAACCGACCGGCGGCTTTCCCCGTCAAGCTCCCCGTCGATATAGGACAGGAGATCCGCCTGTAGAAGCGTCTCCTTGCCCGGGAATGTTTCCCGGGGATCGACATCGACCCGGCATTGGAGCAGGGTCTCCCATTCTTCCCGCAGATCGGGGTTTCCGGCGACAAACCGCTCCACAGCCGACTTCGCCGATGCCGACAACTCATTGTCGACATACAGCAGGAAGTATTCCTCGTAATTCTCTCTCGTGATCATGGCGCCTTAGATTAAGTTTTCCAATTTTACCAGGTAGTTCTTCAACTGTATCCGCGCGCGATGCAGGTAGACTTTTACCTGGCTCTCATTCAGCCCGGTGATCTGCCCGATCTCGCTATAGGAATAACCTTCGTAATCTTTCAACAATACCAGCGAGCGTTGCGTCTCATTGAGCCTCGACAGGGCTTCTTCCAATGCCTTCTTCAGATGATGCACCGGTGCGGAGCTGACCCTGGCTTCCTCGCGGAACTCTTCCCGCAGCTGAACGCGTTTCATCTTCCGCAGATGGTCGATCATCTGGTGATAGGCGATCGTAAAGAGATAGGATTTGCTTTTTTCCGCCTCTACGCCTTCCCGGTTCTTCCAAAGCTTCTCAAATGCCGACTGGACCACATCCCGCGCATCTTCTTCCTGGCGAAGATTCTTCAGGATGAAGCGGTAGACATTGTCCGCATAAAGCCGTACACATTCGTTGTATTCGCTTTCTGTCATAAGCCATCTGTAATACGATGATAGACAAAGGAAAGTTACAACCCTAACCACAGATTTTGGAAAAAGGTGGATGACAGGCTCGATTTACCTGTTAACGGTTGGAGACCAATAAGTTGTGCGTCAGGGATTCCCAGAGGATCACCTCTGTTTTATTCTTGCCCGAAGGACATTTGCTACCTTCGCAGTTGGAATCTTCGTTATTCGAAGCATGGCTGCGAACGTAGGAAAAGAGCACCAGGCTGACGGAAACCACCAGACAAAGGACGAACAACCGGATGTACTTATTTCTAGCCATAATAGAGTCGGACGGGAGTCCGGATGATAAGACGAAGATATATCAAAAATGTTACGGATGGGCAAAAATTTAGCTATGCAACCTAATAGATGAACAGTCAACTACTTACCTTTGGCCCTCCAAAACCAGGAATCTCCCATGAACTCCTCCTTCGTGAACCGCATCGCAGCCGAGCTGGAAGAGATAAAAGTCTCCGGCCTGTTCAAAACAGAACGCATTATCGAAAGCCCCCAGGGCGCCGAGATCGTAGTCGGCGGCCGGAAAGTGTTGAATTTCTGCGCCAACAACTACCTGGGTCTTTCTTCCCACCCCGCCGTTACCGAGGCCGCGCACAAGACTGTCGACCGGCGTGGATACGGAATGAGCAGTGTCCGTTTCATCTGCGGCACGCAGGACATCCATCGCGAGCTGGAACGGAAGATCGCCGCCTTCCTCGGCACGGAGGACACGATCTTATATGCGGCGGCCTTTGACGCCAACGGCGGCATCTTCGAACCCCTGTTCGGTGAACAGGACGCGATCATCTCCGACGAGCTGAACCATGCCTCCATCATCGACGGCGTGCGGCTTTGCAAAGCAAAAAGATACCGCTATAAGCACAATACGATGGCCGATCTGGAAGAACAGTTAAAGGCTTCCCGGGATTCCCGCAGCCGGATCATCGTCACCGACGGGTCCTTCAGTATGGACGGCACTATCGCCCAGCTGGACAAGATCTGCGACCTTGCCGACCGCTATGACGCCATCGTCATGATCGACGAGAGCCACTCCTCCGGCTTCCTCGGCAAGACCGGCCGCGGGACCCACGAGCACTGCGGGGTCATGGGAAGGATAGATATTATTACCGGAACCCTGGGCAAGGCGCTCGGCGGCGCCAGCGGCGGCTTCACCAGCGGAAAGAAAGAGATCATCGAGATGCTCCGCCAGCGGAGCCGGCCCTATCTCTTCTCCAATAGCCTCGCCCCCTCCATCACCGGCGCTTCCATCGCCGTACTGGACATGCTCAGCGAGACGACCGCACTGCGCGACAAGCTCGAATACAACACGACGTATTTCCGGAAGAAAATGACGGAGGCGGGTTTCGATATCAAACCCGGCTCGCATCCGATCGTGCCCATCATGCTCTATGATGCCGTCGTCGCCCAGGACTTCGCCGCCCGGCTCTTACAGGAAGATATATACGTCATCGGCTTCTTCTTCCCGGTGGTGGCAAAAGGCCAGGCCCGCATCCGCGTCCAGCTCAGCGCGGGACACGAGCAACACCACCTCGACAAGGCGATCGCTGCCTTTATAAAAGTTGGAAAGGAGCTTGCCGTTCTGAAGAATTAATTAGAGGCTCGCCACCATGCTGATCTCCACATTCACACTCTTGGGCAGTCCTTTCACCGCATAGGTCTCCCGCGCAGGGAAATTGCCGGTGAAGTATTTGCCATAGACGGTATTGACCTCGCCGAACAGCGACATGTCGCTGAGCAGGATCGTCGTCTTCACAACCTGGTCAAAGCTGGCGCCCGCGACCGCGAGGATCGCCCGGAGATTGTGCATCACCTGGTGCGTTTCGTCCATGATGTCCTTCGCCTCAACATTCCCCGTGGCGGGATCGATGGCGATCTGACCGGAAATAAAAAGCAGGTTACCGGCCTGCACGGCCTGGCTATAAGGCCCGATCGGGGCCGGGGCGTTGGGGGTATTGATGATCTTGTTTTCCATGGGGACAAATATCGGTAACTTCGCGGGCAAATTCACTTCGTTTCAAATGACCGTTGCCGCCGTCACTGAAAAATATACAAAGGAACAACTGACAACCTTCTTTCCAGGCGATGGGATCGAATGGCGCCTCTCGCCGGCCATCCAGGCCGTCGACGGCGCAGACATCTACATCGATCTCGATTTTGTCAACGAAGAGAAACGCCGTGAAGCCCTGAGCCAACTAAGTCCCGCGCTGATCATTGTCAACGCAGTGACGCCGACGATAAAAGAAATGGGAATTTCCTTCGTACGGATCAATGCCTGGCCGGGCTTCCTCGAGCGAAACATCCACGAGCTGGCCGTACCGGACGAAGAAAAGGCAGGCCGCATTGCGACCCTTTACCAACGGCTGGATCGCGATTACCGCATCGTACCGGATGAACCCGGAATGATCAGCGCCCGAATCCTGGCGGCGATCATCAACGAAGCCTTCTTCACCTGGGAAGCCGGGGTGAGCACAAAAGAAGAGATCGACACGGCCATGCGGCTGGGCACCAACTATCCGCTTGGCCCCTTCGAATGGAGTGAGCGCATCGGCCTGGGTCAGATAGCCGGTCTGCTAGGGGCATTGAGCAGGACAAACCCGGCCTATGTACCTTCCCCGGCCCTGCTCGAGGCAGTGGAAAAAATTAAAATATGATTAAAAGATGGCGCTGATCCTAAACATCGATACGGCCACGGAGAAGGCAAGCATCTGCCTCGCACAAGAGGGGAAAGCGCTGGCGCTTGCCGGAAATTTGACCCAGAAAGAGCATGCCGCCTGGCTGCATCCCGCGATCGAACAAATGATGCAGCAGACCGGCTATCGGCTGCGTGACCTGCAGGCCGTCGCCGTGACCGCGGGACCCGGATCGTACACGGGGCTGCGCGTGGGAATGGCCGCTGCCAAAGGGTTTTGCTTCGCTCTCGATATCCCGCTGATCGCCGAAGATACCCTGCGGACGATGGCCTTCGCCGCAAAAGAGCAACTTCCGGACGATGGGCTGCTGTGCCCGATGATCGATGCCCGGCGCATGGAAGTATTCACCGCCGTCTATCAAAAGGATGGGACAGCGCTGCTACCCTCGACGGCCATGGTAGTCGAGCCAAACAGCTTCGATCCCTGGCTTCAGGATCACCCGGTGTCGTTTTTCGGCGATGGTAGCAGTAAGTGTAAACCTATAATAATCAACCCCCGAGCGCATTTTCGGGATGTCAACTATCATGCCGGGTATCTGGGGTATGTGGCTTTTTTACGATATTTGCGGAAGGAATTCACCGGCCTGGCGTACAGTGAGCCCGCTTATACCAAAGAATTCTACACTCATACAAGAAAATGACTATATCATCATATTAAGAAATTTTGCCCATTTTTTTTCAAAGAGTTGATCATAAATTTGCCGGACCTGTCTCGTATCTTCTTGAATTCCTTAAAACGGTAATCGCTCATGAGCTTAACGATGAACAATAATAGCTATTGGATGGTAGTAAACGCAGAGGGCTCCGACGGAGCCCCTGTAAAAGTTGATTTTTTGAATCTAAAGAAAGGCGCACTGATCTTAAGAGCACTCAATCACAAACTCCGTCAACAGATCATCCGTCTGCTGGATGAAAATAAAAAACTCACCGTCACCGAGATCTACGTTCACCTTCGCCTCGAACAATCTGTTGCCTCCCAACATCTTGCTATCCTTCGACGCGCGGGTATCGTAAAGACGCAACGCGACGGTAAATTCATCTACTATATCATCAATCATGACCGCCTTAGCGAGATCATGAAATGTGTGGACGAACTGATCGACTAGTTCCCCTTCTTACTGCAAGCTGGCTGACGTTGAATTCGAGGCAAAAAGGGTAAATTTGCAGAAATTGCCCCGTCATGTATATCCAGCAATTGTATACCGGCTGTCTTAGCGAAGCGGCTTACTATATTGATAGTGAAGGAGAAGCGGCCATCATAGACCCGTTACGCGACATCGACTCTTACCTGAGGCTTGCCCGCGAACGGGGCGCCACCATCAAATATATCTTCGAAACCCATTTCCATGCCGACTTTGTGTCGGGTCATCTCGACCTGGCAAAGGCTACCGGCGCCCCCATCATATACGGGCCGCGGACAGAGACGAATTTCCCGATCCATCTGGCCGTCGACGGCGAAACCTTCAACCTCGGCGGCACGACGATCGAAGTGTTGCATACACCCGGTCATACGGTGGAGTCTTCGTGTTACCTGGCCCGTAACGCCGATGGGACCCCGCACGCCCTGTTCACCGGCGACACGCTGTTTGTAGGCGACGTCGGGCGCCCCGATCTGAGCAGCGGCAATCTCAGCCAGGAAGAACTGGCGGGAATGTTATTTGAGTCCCTTCGCACAAAGGTCCTTCCACTGCCCGAAAGCGTTATCATCTATCCCGCACACGGTCCGGGCAGCAGCTGCGGCAAGAACCTTGGTCCGCACACATTCAGCACCCTGAAGGACGAAAAGGAAACCAACTACGCCTTGCGGGAACAAACGAAGGAAGAATTCATCAAGGCCGTCACCGATGGCCTGATAGCCCCGCCGCAATATTTCTCCATCAACGCAAGGATCAATAAAGAAGGGTATGACCCGCTGGATGAAGTGCTGGAAGCGGGACTAAAGCCGCTCGACATCGCTGCTTTCAAGGATTGGATCCAACAGGAGGCCATCGTACTGGACACCCGCCGGTCGGATCTCTTCGTTGGCGGATTCGTTCCCGGCTCCATCAGCATCGGGCTCGACGGCCGGTTCGCGGAATGGGCGGGCAGCCTCCTTCCTTTTGACAAACCCATCGTATTGGTGACCTCGCCCGGCGAAGAAAAGGAAAGCGTGATCCGTTTGGCAAGAGTTGGCTTTGATAAGATGAAGGGAGTTCTCGACGGCGGATTTGCGGCCTGGCAGGACGCCGGCGAACCCATCGACCTCATCATCGACATAGAACCCGACGAGCTGGCCATGGATATACCCTTTGACCCCAATCTTCTCGTCGTCGACGTACGGCGGGAGACCGAATTCGCGGACGGACATGTAAAGGATGCGATCAATATCCCGTTGCAGGACCTGACCGATCCCGGCAATATGGCCAACCTGGAAGAGAAATACAACCTGTACGTCCATTGCGGCGGCGGCTACCGCAGCATCATCGCGGCTTCTCTCCTTAAACGCCAGGGGATCCACAATCTCCGGAACGTTACCGGCGGCTGGGGAAAGATAAAGGATCAGAAAGGGATCGAAGTGGTGAAGGAAAAGAGTGTATTGAATTAGTCCAGTTGCACGATCCCGTTCTTCACCGCAAACATCGCCAATCCCACCCTTGTGCGAACATTCAGCTTTTCAAATAAGGCATCCCGGTAGCCGTCGATGGTGCGCGGGCTGAGGTACATCCGGTCGGCGATCTCCTTGTAGGTCCATTCGGTACAAACAAGCTTCATGAATTCCAGCTCCCGGTCGTTTAACGTGAGCATATTGCGAAAATGCCGGTGCCCGGGCTCTTCCAGCCGGCTGACGGTATCGATCAGCTTCTCCGTTACCGTTTCCGTATAATAGGAACCTTTATCGGCAATGGAATCAAGAGCCTGCTCCAATCCATGGGCATCGATATCCTTTAAGACATAACCCTTGGCGCCGTTGTTCAACATGCGAGCGACGGAACTATCGGTATCGGTCATGGTGAGTGCCAGTACCCGAATCTCGGGAAAGTGTTCCCTTAAATAGCACGCCGTCTCATAGCCGTCCATTTCGGGCATGCCTATGTCCAGTAAAATGATGTCGGGACGGCGGGAGGTATTCAATTTCCTGATAAGATCTTTGCCGTCGGAGGCTTCAAATAGAACATCGAACCGGCCAAAGCTGCGAATAAGACTGGCCAATCCGTTGCGAAGCAGTACATGATCGTCGACAAGTACTACTCCCGGGTTATCAGTTATCATCATCCGGTGGAGGTTTAGGTTTAGGTAGACTTGTGGTGGATGGATACGGCTGACGACAGAGCCGGTCGTCTTGCTACTGATCAGGATGTCCTATAACCTTTGGAGTTGGGCACGGAGATGTGCTACGAAGGATCACTTGTAGTAAATGTATTATAATTTCCTGAGATGCCATAGCTCAGGGAAACTATTTAGTCACGTAGTAGGGGAATTTTTTTCGTCGTCGATCCAGAAGGGTTGCAATTCCGGTTTCCAGGCAAATTTCCATCTTTTATGGCTCCATAGCCAGCTATCGGGTTGTTGACGAATAGCGTCTTCCAGTAGGCGGCAATAACGCCGGGTCAGCTCGCCCTCGGGAAGGACCCCAGGGTGTTCGGCAATAGTGATTAGCTCGGCGCGATAGTGACCACGGCGGACCTTGTAAAAACGAACGAATATGGCCGGAATATCGGCGATGCGCGCACCTCGCTCGGGACCCCGGACAAAAGGCGTGGGCCGGCCAAAGAAATTGAGCCAATAGGAATTTTCCGGCCCACCGGGCGCCTGGTCGGCCACCAGCGCAAGAATATATTGTTGGTTCCGGTAGGGCAGGATCGCGCGTTGCAGACGCGTGGCAGGCAAGGGAATGGAGCCGGTGCGGCTCCGCAAATGCAGGAACAGACGCTCGAATACCTTATTCTCGACAGGCATATAGGCCACCAGGAAGGGGTAGCGTGTAAGCCGGGGAATGGCGGCATTGCCGATCTCCCAGTTAAAGAGATGCCCGAGGTGCGCGTGGAGCTTACGCCCCTGGTCATAATAATAGTCCAGCAACTCGGGATTATCGAGGATGAGCCGCCGCTCCAAAAAGTCCGGCCCCGCGGAAAGCAGCTTGAGGGTCTCGATGAAATTATCCGTGAAGTTGCGGTAGAATCGCCTGGCGATCCGCAACCGCTCGGTATCGGTCTTTTCCGGAAAGGCGATCGTGAGATTGGATAGGACGATGCCCCGCCGGTAACGGATCACCGCGTAGAGCAGGAAGGCAATGGCATCCGAGAGTCCATACAACAGCCACATCGGCAGCAGGGAAAACCCGTAAAGAAGGCCATAGACAAGATAATACATCACGGGTTCACCCAATTTTTCGCGTCCTGCTCGATATGGTGCAGATCGATCTTTACATGGAATTTATTTCGCAGATGGCGGGCAAGGGCATCGGCGGCATAAACGCTGCGATGCTGCCCGCCGGTACAGCCAAAGCTCACCAGCAAACTGCCAAACCCCCTCTTGATATAGTCCTCCACGGAGATGTCGACGATGTTATAAACGCTGTTGAGAAATTCGGGCATCCGGGTCTGCTGCTCGAGGAAATCCTTCACCGGCTTGTCCCGGCCCGTCTGTGTCTTGAACTCCGCGATCCGCCCCGGGTTATGGATACCGCGACAGTCGAACACAAACCCTCCGCCATTGTCGCTATCGTCCTTCGGATGCTCCTTCTTGTACGAAAAGCTGTTGATGTGAACCACCAGCGGTGTATCCGCGGTCGCCTGCACGGGTTCAAAACGCCCGATCACTTCGTCCTGTACCATCAACCCAAGCAGTCTTTCGAATTCCGGCAGGACGATCCCGACCTGTTTGTTCCCCAGGAACCATTTGAAGTTGCGCAGGGCCAGGGGGATGCTGATGAGGAAATGGGCCTTGCGTTCGAAGAGCCCCCGGAAACCATAGGCGCCCAGCACCTGCAACAACCGGATCAGCACATAGCCGTTGTATTGACTTACGAATCGGGTTCGGTCGATGGTCTCGTCCAGGATGCCTTCCACACAGTCCATATAATATTCCAGCAGACCGTCCTTCCATTCGTCGGGCAACTCGGCCTTGGCTTGCCAGAGCAGCGAGGCCACATCGTATTGCAGGGCCCCCTTCATTCCGCCCTGGAAATCGATGAAGTGCACGGCCTCGTCGTGGAGCATGATGTTGCGGCTTTGAAAGTCGCGGAACATAAAGTATTTGTGATCGACGTGTGTAAGATAGGTGCTCAGCGCCTCGAAGTCATCGATCAGCTGTTCCTTGTCATAAGGGATCTGCAGGGTGTCGAGGAAATAATATTTGAAATAGAGCAGATCGCTCAGGATGGCCTGTTTGCCGAATTCTTTGGAAGTTATCGCCCAGCTATAATCCAGCCCCGCATCCCCGAGTATCTGCAATCGCGCCAGCTGCCCGAGGCTTTTTTGAAAAAAAGAATAGACCCGGTCGTTATGGCCCTGCTTCTCGAGTTCGCCCAACAGCGAAAGGTCGCCAAAGTCTTCCTGTAAATAGACGGTGTACGCGTCGTTGACGGCAAAGATCTCCGGCACCGGGCTGCCCTTCGCGCGGAAATGGCGGCTGTAATGAATAAAGGTCTGGTTCTCCCGGACGTTATTGTTATAGGTGGCAATAAACGAGCCGGTGGCCGTGTGGAGACGGAAATACATGCGGTTGCTGCCTGACTGGGGTATCTTCTCCAACCCGGTGACGGGGGCGTCGGAAAAGCCGGCAAAGAGGGCCCTGATGTCGTCGGTGATCGCGGTCATAGCCGCCAAAGATAAGAAAACCATGCCGATTGACTGCGGCCGGCGGTCCCTATTGCGCAGCCCGCTTGCTCTCCTCTTCGGAACCGGTATTGCGCCGCCGGGCCGCCTTTAGCTGTTTGTTGCCGATCCGGTAGGTAAAGAAGAGCTTCAACTGCCGGGTCTCGGAGCCCCCTACAATATGCGTGTTCTGACCGGCGAAAATGCTGCTGCCCGTCCAGGTAAGGCTGTGGAAGATATCCGACACCGAGACCTTGAACGATCCGCTGCCGCCAAAGACGGTCTTTTGCAAGCCCGCGTCAAGACTCCATTGCGAGCCGGCGCGCAGCGTCGCCGTCCAGACATTGGGCGAAGTATAATATTGATCGATCTCCCCCGTCCACCCCTTGCCGAACCGGAGCAGATGCTGCGAATAGATCGTGGTATTGAAGACATTCAGATCGATGGTGCGGCCTACCCCGAAATTGGCCTTGTTCAGCTGGTAAAAGCCGGTGACATTGACGAATCCACTGTACCATTTGAACTCGAAAGGATAATTGATCGCCAGGCTGGCGACATCCTGGCTGCCGAGATTCTGCCGCTCGTAGAGCGACTTCGATCCATCGATCGTGTCGAAGATCGTCGTCGCCAGGTCCTTTGTATGGCTGTAGTTGGCGGTCACGGTGAGCTTGTGATGCCAGGTGAATGTGAGTCCCACGCTGTTGGTATACTGGGGACGCAACTGGGTATTGCCCCGCGAGAGGGTGTAGTCGTCGAGCTTGAATTGGAATGGGTTCAGGTACTGATAGCTTGGCCGGTCTATCCGCCGGCTGTAATTCAGCGTCCATTGTTTCATCGGGTCCTTGTTAAAGGTCACCGACGCACTGGGGAACAGATCGGTATAATGCCGGTTGAAAGTGGAATCATAGGGGATAAAGGGTTCTCCGGCCGACCCCGCCGGATTTTCCTTGTAGCCCATCGAGACTCCCTTGCTGTTGGTGTTCTCGGCGCGGAGCCCGCCGGTGATGATCCAGCCTTTCAGCGTCCGGGTATAGTTCGCATACCCGGCATTGATATTTTCCTTGTAGTCGAAATCGTTGCTGCTCAGCGTATCCATTACCGAATGACTGACGCCGCCGCCGTAGCTGACATCGTATTCTTCGAAATTGTTCCGGGTGCTGACATAAGAGGACTTCGCCCCCAGGCTCAGCTTTCCCCCGGCGAAGTTGGTCTCATAGTCGGCCTTGAACGTGTAGATATGGATGTCCGAGGGCATGATCATGTCATAGATGTGGCTGTACAGCGGGATCTTGCCGGTGGAGTCGAAATAAGCGTTGGGCTGGTACTGGTTGCTGCGAAAATGATAGAGGCCATAGTCGGCGTCGAAATTCAGCTCATGGCCGCTGCTGTCGGCAAAGCGGTAATTGACGTCGAAGTTGACATGGTCGCGGGTGCCGGCCGTCCGGTTATCCGCCTGCAGCAGTCGCGCCGTTTGATTCGTCGGTGAATAGACAATAGATGTTCCGGCATTGCTGGAGATGCCATACGTCGAGCTCAGGCCGTTGACGATAAATCCCAGCGTGCTCTTTGGGGTAACAAAATAATCGGCGCCGAATTTATAATTGTGGGCATTGGTCGTAGTGACCAGCACCGTCTTTTGAAGAAAGAAAGTATCCAGCTGCGTCCTGTATTGCGTGGAATACCCCTCATAGGTCGTGTGGTTGTAGGAATATTCGCCGAAGAGGTTGACGTTACGGTTCCGGTGATTGAAGGAGAAGGTGCCGTTGTACTTAGGGTAGGTACCGATATTATAACCCGCCGTCAGCGATAGATTCGTTCCATAAGCTCCATTCTTCTTCAGCCGGATATTGATGATACCCGCATTGCCCGCGGCCTCGTATTTGGCGGAAGGGTTGCTGATGATCTCGATGGCCTCTATCGACGAAGAGGAAAGGGTCCGCAGATAGTCGGTAAGATTGGTCGCGGAAAGATAGGTGGGTCGCCCGTCGATGTATACCTGCACTCCGTTCTTCCCGTTGAGACTCAGGCTGTTGTCATTATCGACCGTTATACCGGGGGCCTTTCGCAACAGCTCCAGCGCATCGGAGCCCACCTCGTTGATACTGCCTTCGACGTTGAGGATAAGCTTGTCGGGCTTTACCTCCACCAGCGGTCTGCGGGCCGACACCATAGCCTCCTGCAATTGTTTTGACGCCCGGACGAGTGTCAGTTCCGGTGCGGTTGTCAAACCTTCCGCTTGTATCACAAAAGAGGGAGAATTCTTCGAAACAAAACCGATATGCGAGGTCGTAATAAAATAACGCCCGGGGGCGATGGAAGAAAACTCGTATTCGCCGGATGAACCTGAAATGCCGATCTTTACTACGGAAGAATCCTTACTATTTTTTAAAGCAACCGAAACGTCCGATAATGGCTTACCCTTGTCGTCCTTTGCCAAGCCCCTAACCTGCTGAGCGTTTAGGCTTCCATAGGATAAGACGATCCCAAGGATCAAAGCAGGCATTCTCATGTTATAGGCGTTGTAGGTTTTATCAGCAGCTGGCTAATGGTTAGGTCGTTGCGCGTACAATATACGAAGGACATGGATTATATAAAGCAATATAAGAGTTTTATCAACAGTCACTATCTCAATGGCGCTATACGTATCACGGTAGGCATCACCTTACCCGCGATCCTGCTCAGTCAGTTCAATAATCTCGGTGCAGGGATATCGGTTTCGCTCGGTGCGATGTGCGTCGGGAACACCGATAATCCGGGGCCGATCCATCATCGCCGTAATGGTATGATAGCCTGCGTGTTAATAATTTTCCTCGTGACCTTGCTCGTCGACCTGGCCTCCGCTTCCCATATTTGGACAGGTTTGTTGGTGCTCATCTTCTGCTTTCTCTTCTCCTTCATCGGCGTCTATGGCGCGAGGGCGAGCTCCATCGGCGTGAACGCATTGCTGGTGATGGTGCTGAATATCGATCGGCCACACACCCCCCTCGACAGCCTGATCACCGCAGCGTACGTGCTTGCCGGTGGCATTTGGTACACGGTCCTCAGCCTGTTGCTATACAGCTTCCGGCCCTACCGGCTGGTACAGCAGGCGATCGGCGACTGCATCCAGGCTACAGCAGGCTACCTGCGGATCAAGGCCGCCTTCTATGCCCGCGACACCGGCGGCATTGGATTCGATGAAGAGTACCGGCAGTTGGTGGAAAGCCAGGTGGATGTCCACGCAAAGCAGGATTTAGTCCGGGAGCTCCTTTTCAAGAGCCGCAATATCGTGCAGGAGTCGACCCATGTAGGCCGCGTGCTGATGATGATCTTTCTCGATATTATTGACTTTTTCGAAAGGATCATGACCTCGCACCAGGATTACCGGATGCTGCACCGGGCGTTTGACGGTACAGAATTGATGCAGGATTGCCGCCGGCTGATCCTGCAGCTGGCCGCCGAGCTCGATGAGATCGGCATCGCGATCATGAGTGGGAAGCCGTCCGCCGAGAGTCGCGACCTCCCGGCCGGGATCATCGAATTGCGCAAGCGGCTGGATCAATACCGCGATACGCATCGAAACGCGGAGAACGCAGAAGCGTTTTCCAGCATGAACGATATCCTCGACAGCATCGAAGACCTCGCCCTCCGCCTGCATACCCTGCATGGATATACGACGTACGATCGCAGGCTAAGCCGGAATGTAAAGGCGGAAGTGGACGTCGAAGAGTTCGTCGCCCACACGGAGGTGGATCGGAAGCTGATCGTCGACAACCTCAATTTCAGTTCGGATATCTTCCGGCATGCGGTGCGCGTCAGCATCGCGACCCTGGCGGGCTATATCATCTCGGGTTTCCTGCCCTTCGGACATGGCTACTGGATCCTGCTGACGATCATCGTGATCATGAAACCCGTGTACAGCCTGACAAAGCAGCGGAATGTCCAGCGGTTGCTGGGAACCCTGGGCGGGGCGTTCGTCGGTCTGCTGATCCTGTATTTCATCAAGGACACGACGGTGCTGTTCCTATTGATGTTCGGGTTCATGATCATGACCTACGTCTTCCTCCGCACCAACTACCTTGTCGCGGTGATCATGACCACGCCGTATGTGCTGCTGCTGTTCCACCTGCTTTATCCAACGGATTTCCGGACCATTCTCGCCGACCGCGTGATCGACACCGTCATCGGCTCGGCGATCTCCTTCGTGGCGAGCCTGCTGATCATCCCTACCTGGGAGCACGAACGCATCTCGGATTTTATGAGCGCCGCATTGGAAGCCAATATCGCCTATTTCAGGGATGTGGCGGCTTCCTTCCTCGGCCGGCCGGTCACCGTTCATCAATACAAGCTTTCCCGCAAGAATGCCTTCGTGGCGTTGGCCAACCTTTCCGATGCGCTGTCGCGGATGTTGTCGGAGCCCCGCCGCCGGCAGAAGAGTATCACCGAAATGCACCAGTTCGTCGTTTCCAACCATATGCTTACTTCCCATATCGCGACCCTGGCCTATTATATGAACCCCTATGCCGCACAGTATGCGGATAAAGCCTATGAGCCCGTCGTGGAGGATATCGTCTGCCGGTTGGAGCGATCGGTCGATGTGCTGGAAGACAAGAATACTACTCTGCCGAAGCCGCCGGCCAAGGAATTGTTACTGGTGATGAATCAAAAAGCGCAGACGGCAAAGGATTTCAAGCCCGTCGTCGACCAATTCAATTTCATTTCGAAGGTAACGTCGGACCTCCTCAAGATTGCTCCGACGGTCGCCCAGAGCCGGCCAGGGACCGGCTGGCCGAAGGCCGATCATTAGCCTAGTTATGGCCGCCTAATAGTTCCCGAACCTTCACTACCAGCTCCGACTTCGTGATCGGCACGCCCATGACCTTATTATAGCCCTTGGCATCGACCAGGAATTGGTCGCGGATGATCTTGATCAGCTGCCCATTGTTGATCTCGGGGATCAGCACATGCTTGAAGTTGCGGATGATCTCCCCAAGATTGGCGGGGAATGGGCGCAAATAGCGCAGATGGGCATGGGATACCGCATAGCCGTCACGCTGCAGCTCGGCCACCGCGCTCTTGATCGCGCCATAGGTACTGCCCCAGCCAAGGACGAGCAGGTCGCCGGTCCCGGGACCGCTGTCGAGCTTTTGGGCAGGGATATGATCGGCTATCCGGTTTATTTTTTCTTCGCGGATCTTGACCATGTTCTGGTGGTTCTCGGGATCATAGCTGACATTGCCCGTGACATTCTGTTTTTCCAATCCACCGATGCGGTGCTCGAGCCCGGGCGTGCCGGGGATGGCCCAGGGACGGACCAGCTTTTCATCGCGCAGATAGGGCTGGAAAGTATCTTCGCCTTCGGCGAGCTCCGTTTTGAACTTGACCTCGATAGGCAGGAGATCGGCGCTGTTCGGGAAACGCCAGGGCTCGGCGCCGTTGGCGATATATCCGTCGCTGAGGAAGATCACGGGGGTCATATGCTGAACCGCTATGCGGACGGCCTCATAAACGGCGTCAAAACAATCGCTGGGAGTCGAAGCGGAGATGACGGGCATCGGGCATTCGCCGTTACGGCCATAGTAGGCTTGCAACAGATCGCTTTGTTCCGTTTTTGTCGGCAGACCCGTCGAGGGACCTCCGCGCTGGATATCGCAGATGAGCAGCGGGATCTCCATCATCACAGCCAGGCCCATGGCTTCGGCCTTCAGGGCCATTCCGGGACCGGAGGTGGTCGTTACCCCCAGTGAACCGCCGTAGGAAGCGCCGATCGCCGAGGTGATGGCGGCGATCTCGTCTTCGGCCTGGAAAGTGCGAACGCCAAAAGACTTATGCCGGCTGAGATCGTGCAGGATATCGCTGGCGGGGGTGATCGGGTAGGAGCCCAGGAACAGGGGCAGACCGCTTTTCTCAGAAGCGGCGATCAGTCCGAATGCCAGGGCCTGGTTGCCCATGATGCTGCGGTACACCCCCGGCGGCATCTTTGCCTTTTCCACGCGGTAGGTGGTGGTAAAGGTCTCGGTAGTGTCGCCGAAGTTATAGCCGGCTTGCAGGGCCCGGAGATTGCTCTCGAGGATCTCCGGCTTCTTGCCGAATTTCTCTTTCAGGAATCGGGTGGTGGTCTCCATATTCCGGTTGTACATCCAATAGAGGAAACCCAGGACGAACATGTTCTTGGCGCGGTCCTTTTCCTTGGTGCCCATGGTAATGTCCTTCAGCGCCTCCCGGGTCATTTTGGTGACGTCCATTTTGCAAACGGTATAGCCGTCCAGCGAATGATCTTCCAGCGGGTTGATCCCGTCGGGGTAGTTGGCCAGCCGGAGGTTCTTCTGGTCAAAACCTTCCGTGTTGGCAATGATGGTCCCGCCTTTCTTCAGACTCTTCAGGTTGGCTTTCAGGGCCGCCGCATTCATGGCCACGAGAACATCGGATTCGTCCCCGGGCGTGAAGATGGCATCGCTGGAAAACCGGAGCTGGAAGCCGCTGACGCCCGGAAGCGTGCCCTGGGGGGCGCGGATCTCGGCCGGGAAATCGGGGAAGGTGGCAAGATCGATCCCGAGGAGGGCGGTATTGTTGGTGAACTGGCTTCCGGTAAGCTGCATGCCGTCACCGGAGTCGCCGGCGAATTTGATGACGACGTCGTGTAGGACTTCCTCTTTTCGTTTCATAATTGAAGCAAAGTTACGATTAGACGAAGATAAATATAAGTAAAAACGGGGGAATTGGCCGGCCGCAGGCCGGCCCGGCTATTCATATCTCAAAGCCTCAATGGGATCCAGCCGGCTCGCCTTCTGCGCGGGATAATACCCGAAAAAGACGCCCGTAATGGCGCAGACGAGGAAGGACAGGACGATGGAGGGCTCGGTCACCAGGGTCGGCCACTTCAAAAAGAAGGTGACAAGCCAGGCCGAGCTGATACCCAGGATAACCCCGAGGACGCCGCCGGTAAGGCTGATGAGGATCGCCTCGGTGAGAAACTGCAGCAGGATATCTACGCCCCTTGCCCCGATGGACATCCGGAGGCCGATCTCGCGGGTGCGCTCGGTGACCGATACATACATGATATTCATGATCCCGATGCCGCCCACCAGCAGCGAGATGCCGGCGATGACGGCCAGCAGGACGGTCAGCAGCTGGCTGGTGCTGCTGAAGGTGTTGATGAGTTCCTGCATGGTGCGCACCGCGAAATCATCCTCGTCGGAGGGTTTCAGCCGGTGCGTCGTCCGGAGGATGTTGGAGATCTCGTCCGAGGCGGCCGTAGTTCTTGTCTCGTTGATGGCGGAAGCATAGATATTCTGAACGAAAATGGTGGAATTAGCCGAGGACAGGATGCGGCGTTGTACGGTCGTGAACGGCGCGATGATAACATCGTCCTGGTCCTGGCCAAAGGCGCTTTCCCCTTTTGGGGCAAGGGTGCCGATCACCAGCATGGGCACGTTGCCGAAACGGATATATTTTCCGACCGGGCTTCCGCCGGTAGGAAAGAGATTGGTGATCACCGTCTGACCCAGCAGGCAGACTTTGGATTGCGTCTGGACATCCCGGTCGGTGAAGGCCACCCCGTCCTGCACGGGCCACTGGCGGATGGTAGTCAGGTAGTTGGGCTGAACCCCCTGGATGGTGGTGGGCCAGTTATTATTGCCATAGATGGCCTGGCCCTTGGCATTGGCCATCGGGGAGACCGCGCTGAGATCGGGGGCCTGGCGTTGCAGGGCCTTTACGTCGTCGAGGGTGAGCGTCTGCACGCTGGTGGCGTCAAGCCGCGCACCCGCCGAGACATTGCTGTTGGGCCGGATAATGATCATATTGGAGCCCATGCCTGACAGCTGGCTCTGGATCGACTGTTTGGATCCCTGGCCGATGGCCACCATGGCGATGACCGAGGCGACGCCGATGATGATGCCCAGCATGGTGAGAAAGGCCCGCAGCTTGTTGCGTTGCAGGGCCCGCAGGGCAATCCGGAGAAGATTGAAGAGGCTCATAGTGCGTCATTTGCGTCGCGGCTCAAGGCTGCGGCCGGTTGTCAATAATCTTCCGTTTTGGGTAGGGCATCGAGCATTTCCCTGGCGCTCTTGCGACCCTCATTCAGGCTGTCCTTCATCACTTTCCCATCCCGTAGCATGATGGTCCGGCTGCTGAAGGAGGCGATATCCGGCTCGTGCGTCACAAATACGATCGTCTTGCCCTGGGAGTTCAGCTCCTGGAATAACGCCATAATGCTGTACGAAGTTCGCGAGTCGAGGTTACCGGTCGCCTCGTCGGCAAGGATCATCACCGGTTCGTTCACAAGCGCCCTCGCAATGGCCACCCGTTGTTGCTGGCCGCCCGACAACTGGCTCGGCGTGTGATCCAACCTGTCTCCCAGACTGACGGCTTCGAGGCATTTTATCGCCCGCTCCCTCCTTTCCTTTGTGCTCAGCGCAGGGTTGTAGAGAAGCGGCAGCTCGACATTCTCCAGCGCCGAGGTGCGCGGCAGGAGGTTATAGGCCTGAAAGACAAAGCCGATCTTGTTGTTGCGAAGTTTGGCGAGCTCATTACGGCCCAATTTCCCGACATCGACCCCATCCAGCAGGTAGGTGCCGTCGGAGGGTTTGTCGAGACAGCCAAGCGTGTTCAACAGCGTCGTCTTGCCCGAGCCGCTGCTGCCCATGATCGTCAGGAATTCCCCCGCGACAACGTCGAAAGTGACACCCCTTAGGGCGTGCACGATCTCCGAGCCCATTCGGAACTCCCGCTTGATCTCATGTAATTCCAATATCTTCTGATTGCTCATGGGATTGACTTTATCTTCCGCCGCCGCCTCCTCCACGGCCACCGCCGCCACTGCCTCCCCCGCCGCCGCTACGGCCGCCCCCGCCGCCACCGCCCCGGCGGGCCGGCATAAAGGGACTCCTTACCGCGCCGGACTTGGCGCCGCCCGCGGTCGCTGCTTCTTCCCCATTTACGACCTCATCGCCAAGGTCGAGCCCGCTCAGCACCTGCACCTTGGTATCGTTGTTGAGCCCGGTGGTGATCTTTTTCTCGACGAGGCTGTCGCCGACTTTCACCCAGACAAAGGCCGGAGTTCCCGTACGGGGTGCGGAATCCACCTGCCGCGTGCTGGAATCGCGCCGGTGACGGGGCGGGCTTAGCGGATTGGTGGACGACCGCTTCGCCTCGACAGCCACCTCCCGTTCGTCGACGGTGTCGGGGAATATCTTGTATTGTTTGCCAAGAGCGTCGTCCGGTTTGTACTTCAACGCCTTTGCCGTGATCAGCATCGCGCTGTCGATCTCCCGCGTAAAGATGAAGATATTGGCCGTCATGCCGGGACGCAGCTTGAGGTCCTGGTTGGGCGCGGTGATGATCGTCGAATAGGTGACCACATTGGCCGAGACGGCGGGCTCCAGCCGGACCTGGTTGACGGTGCCCGTGAAGGTGATATCGGGATACGCGTCAACGGTGAAGGTTACCCGAAGGCCGATCTTTACATCGCCGATATCGGCTTCGGAGACCGCCGCCTGCACCTGCATCTTGCTGATGTCCCTGGCGATGATGAATAACGTGGGAGTGTTGAAGCTGGCCGCCACCGTTTGTCCGACGCTGACGTTACGCGTCATGACGACGCCGTCTACCGGCGAGTAGATACTGGCGTAGGAGAGGTTCTTCTGCGAACCATTGAGCTGGGCTTCTACGCTCTGAACCTGCGCCTGCGCCGTCTGGTATTGGCTCTGGGCGTTCTCATAGTCGGCCTTGCTGATGGCGCCGACAGTATACAATTGCGATTGCCGGTCGAAGGTGCTCTTCTGGTAGGTCAGGTTCGCCTTTGCAAGGGCGAGGTTGGCCGTGTATTGGTCCACCTGCGCCTGGAACAGGGACTTGTCGAGCTCGGCCAGCAGCTGCCCCTTTTTTACGTTGGCGTTGAAGTCGGCATTGAGGACCTTGATCGTTCCGGAGACCTGCGAGCCGACCGCCACGGTATCCACCGGCTGTACGGTCCCCGTGGCCGTCACGCTTTTGGAGATATAACCATACCTGGGTCTTTCCGTCGTCAGAATGACGGGTTTCTCTTCCTTGCGATAAAAGAAATACCAGGCGACGGCCCCGGCCAGCAGGAGGATAACAATGATGATGATGGCTCGCTTCATTATTTATTTATAGTTTAACTGCTTTTCCCATATAGAAATCATAGATCTTGATGCTGAGGGCGGAATTGTATTTAGCCTGGATATACACCTGGAACGCCTGCGTATACAAGGTCTTCTGCTGCAGGTAGTCGACCAAATTGGAGGCTCCCACTTTCAATTGTTCGCCGGCGATCCGGAAGCTCTCCTGGCTGGCCGTCAGGCCTTCGACGGCGGCGTCGTACTGTCCCTGTGCGTTGATGACATTGATATAAGCCTGCTCGATGTTCTGCGCGAGAACGGTGCGGGTGTTCTGGAGGTTCAGCTTCGCCTGGTCGATATTGATCTTCGCGATCTCTACCTGGGTCTTCACGGTCCGCCGGGTGAAGATGGGGATCGAGAGGTTGACGCCCACCTGCTGGAAGAAGTTATTGTCCAGTTGTTTGAAATAGGCGTCCGTGCTGCGGCTGTAATAGCTGGAAGAGAACTGTCCCGTGGCCGTCAGGATGGGCAGATAGCCCGCACGCGCCTTGAGCAGGTCGTAATGGGCGATATCGATGCTCAGTTGTCCGTTCTTGATCTCCGGCCGGTTGTTCATGGCAACGGAAACGACGCTGTCCAGCGTGGTGACGGCTTCTTTGGAGATCACCGTATCCGGGTCGACGATATCGAAGCTGTCCTGGTAGGGCAGCTGAAGGATGACCTTCAGGTTGAGCTTGTTTTGCCGGACGAGGCTCTGCGCCGTGACGAAATTGTATTTGTCGGTAGCCAGCTGGGCCTGCAGCTCGATATATGCGTTACGGGCGATGCTTCCCGCCTCGTATTGCTTGCGGCCCTGATCCACCGCCGCGGTGGTGGTAGTGATCAGGTCCTGCTCATAGACGACGTTCTCCTTGGCGAGCAGGATGGCGAGATAGGCCTGGGTGATCTGCAGGGTGATATCGTTGGTCGACTGAAGGATATTCAGATTGGCCGACTCGATCCCGAGATTTTTTTGCAGGATGTCGTTGCGCAGATAACCCCCGTTATAGATCGTGATCGAACTGCCGGCGCCCCAGCTGTTGATCCAGGACGAGGTCGTCTGTACGCCGCCGATCACCGCCGTGGCGGCCTTGCTATGCGTATAGGAGAGGCCGCCGTTGCCCGAGAGATTGGGTTGCTGCTGGGCCCTGGAGAGAAGATAGTTCTGTTCGGCGGTCTTCTGACTGAGCCGGAGGCTGTTCAGCGTGATGTTGTTTCGATTGGCATAGTCCAGGCAAGCCTGGAGATTCCACCGGGCAGGGGTGGTATCGCGGGCGTTTCGATAGACAGCCGGGTTGTTCTGGGCATCGGCCCGGAAGGCGGCAAACCATTGTACACTGAAGAGAAGGAGCAAGAGATGACGTACGAACATACCTTTCCTGGTTTAGGTTATACGTTAGAAAGGTGTTTACAAAGGCCAGGCCATTCTGCGCTCTCATTCGCCCATTGGTGTAAATATAGGACATTTCATACGGTTCGGCAGTATCGGTGAATGGGCTCCATGGTATTGTTTTTGAGGCGGCTAACGGGGTCGAACCTGTATTTTTTCAACATAAAAAAAGAATTTATGGCAACCTTAACAGGCAAGAAGGTCGCCATTCTCACCGAGAATGGCTTTGAGGAGGTTGAGTTGACGAGTCCCAGGAAGGCGCTGGAGGAAGCAGGCGCCGAAGTGAAGATCATCTCGCCGCGAAAAGGCAAGGTAAAAGCCTGGGACAAGGATCATTGGTCGATAGAGGTCCCCGTGGATGAGACGCTCGATTCGGCGGATGCGAATGAGTATGATGCGCTGATGCTGCCCGGCGGAGTGCTCAATCCCGATCAGCTACGCATGAACAAAAAGGCTGTGGAATTTGCGCAACAGTTCCTGGAAACCGGCAAGCCGGTGGCGGCGATCTGCCACGGCCCGCAGCTGCTCATCGAGACGGGCAGGCTGAAGGGCCGGAATATGACCTCTTACTGGTCGCTTCGCACCGATATGGAGAATGCCGGGGTCATCTGGGAGGACAAGGAAGTGATCACCGATAATGGATTGGTCACGAGCCGGAGTCCAAAGGACCTCGAAGCGTTCGACCGTGAGATGATAAAAACAATTGGGGGCCTTTAGCCCCCGAGTAATTTAATCAAGTTTTAATTAGTTCCAGCGACCTGGAACCCAGTAAGAACCCCGGCGTTCCTTGACCCAGTGACCGGCTACCCAGGTATGATGACCATGGGGCGGCCGATCCCAATGACCCGGAACTTCTTCATAATGTCCGTTGTTGAAATGCCATTCCGTACCGATCCATACGTGATGAGTGTCAGGCCGGGCAGGACGTTTGATCATATGTTCATGCGGCCTTTCTCTTACATAATCATGTTGTGCGCTGGCGCTAAGAGCGGCCAGGGAAAGGGCGGTTCCGAGCAGGGCTGTGACCATTAAATTTTTCATAAATGGAATTTTATACAAGATAATCCAATTCCGTGCCTATTGTAAATGGCGTGCCTATTGTATGGCCGGAAGAACCCAGTCTTTGATGGCGCTTTTCTGGGTCCGCATTTTCTCCACGTCTTCGGACTTGCGCGGCGCCTGCCAGGAAAGCAGTTCTTCCTTGTCCTTGCCGATCCGTACATCATCCTCGATCCGTACGCCGATGTCCCACCATTTCTTATCGCAGGGGCTGCCGGCGGGAATATAGATCCCGGGTTCGACGGTAATGACCATATTTTCCTTCAGGGGTTGGCCATAGGTTCCGGCGTCGTGGACATCAAGGCCGAGATAGTGCGAGCAGCCGTGCGGATAATAAAGCGATACCTGGGATCTGTCTTTGATGATACCGAGGCGAACGAGTCCCGCAGCAAGCACTTCGCTGGCTTTTTCATTCAGCGCGGGGAATGGCGTTCCTTCATGGCAGAGCGGGAAGACGGCTTCCTGTGCATCATAGACAAGATCGTAGATGGCTTTTTGTTCGGGGGAGAATTTACCCGTGGTGGGAACGGTGCGGGTGACGTCCGCGGAGTAGCCGTGGTATTCGGCGCCGATATCCATCAGGACCATGTCCTTACCAACATTGGTGCGGGCGTTGTCTTCATAATGCAGGATACAACCGTTGGCGCCGCCGCCGACGATGGAAGGATAGCCGACATATTCCGCGCCCAGTTTCTTATGGACATATTCCTGCAGACCCTGCAGTTCCGACTCCGATATGCCCGGCCGGATAGCCTTCATCACTTCCGCATGGGCGATCGCGGAGATGGAGACGGTCTTGTGCATCAGCGCCATCTCTTCGGGTGTCTTGATCACGCGCAGCGAGGCGACCAGCCGGTCATACAGGAAAGTATTCCATTTGATGGCTGCGACCTTCTTTCGGAAGGCTTCGAGATCATCGGCATTCTTGCAGTCGAGAAATTGAGCGATGAGTTCGTTATGGCGTAGTTTTTCGCTGGCATCCCGTTGCCGGCTGATATAGGCCTGGGCGCGGGGCAGGACGGCCGGGGTCGTCCGTTCGGCGATATCGCCGAGCAGCTCGTTGATGGCCGGATCGAAGCCGGCCGGCAGCGCCGCTTTTTTCCGGAACGCCTGCATCAGGTCATACAGGTCTGCCGGATCCTTGAGATCGTCATGAACGTCATCCGGCAATCCGGAGAAGAGGATGTGATCGAAGGCCGCCAGATCGATCGGGTAGTTGGCGAATTCGCTGCCATTATAAACGTGGTCGAAGCCCAGCTCGCTCTTGGTCTTTTCGACGCCGAGGCGGCGGCCGGTCCATTGTTCCTGTTGCGGATCACGTTGTTGAACAAAGAAAAGTTCCCGGTAGGTCGATCCGTCGGCGTCCTTCTGGGGGTCTTTGAAGATAAGCAGCACGGCCTGGGGTTCTTTATAGCCCGAGAAATAATAAAGGTCGGGGTTGGGGTGGTAGGGGTAGCTGACATCGTTGGAGAACGTCCTCGTGGGGTAGGAGAAGATGACGGCCACCGAGTGCGGCGGCATCAGCGCCCGCAGCGCGTCCCTCCGGGCGGCATGAAAGGCGGGGGTCAGGTAGTCGTTCGGGAGATTTTCCTGGGCGGTGGCGGAGAGGGCCAGGGTGGCGGCGAGGACCAGCAGGGCGGCGAGTTGCTTCATTTGCGGAGGTTTGTAGCGGGAAAGATAGCCGTTGTCGGGCCATAACCGGAGCCGCCCATCAAATAAGACGGTATATGAGCAAAAGTTGCTAAATTTGTTGGCAAAACGAGGCGTATGAAACGTTCGGGGGCGGCTGATCTTCCTTTACATTATGGCTACGTCCCACAGTGGCTCGCGGACCGGATGGCCCGGCTGGGCCTGGCGGTGACCGAGGCGTTATTGGCCGACTATGGCCGTGAAGAGGTGTTGCGGCGCCTGTCCGATCCCTTCTGGTTCCAGAGTTTTGGCGCGGTGATGGGCATGGACTGGCATTCTTCGGGCATCACCACCTCGGTGATGGGTGCATTGAAGCGGGCGATCAATCCTCATTCGAAGGAGTTGGGCATTTATATCTGCGGGGGCAAGGGCAGCGCTTCCCGGCAGGCGCCCGCCGAGATCCTCAGGGTCTGTGAGAGCACCGGTCTCGACGGGGCGGACCTGGTGCGAAGCAGCAAGCTGAGCGCGAAGGTGGACAATACCGTCGTCCAGGACGGCTTTCAGCTTTATATGCACTGTTTTGTCCTCAGCCAGGAGGGACAGTGGACCGTCATTCAGCAGGGGATGAGTACGGGGAATTCGACGGCCCGCCGATATCATTGGCATTCCGCCGGGTTGCGGTCTTTCGTCGACGAGCCGCATACGGCGATCTGCGGCCCCAACCAGGGCGAAATTCTCAACCTGGCGGATCACCAGGCCGATCCGGCGCGGAAGGGCGTTCTTTCGCTAACGCGCGAGAAACCCGAGTTGATGATGCAGGACGCGCAGCAACTCTTGAGCCAGCGGTTGTCCGGGACGCAGATCGGCTCGGAGCCGGCCCAGCGGATGCTGACCCTGCCGGCGCATCACGATGTCCGCGCCGAGGATGTCGATCTCCGGCGGCTTGGCGCGGTCCTCTGGCTGGCGCACGACCGCCAGCCCGCCGATTTCGAGGAGCTGGTCCTGCTCGAAGGGGTGGGGCCGCGGACTCTGCAGTCGCTGGCGCTGGTCAGCGAGGTCATCCATGGGACGCCCTCGCGGTTCCGCGATCCCGCGCGTTTCGCCTTTGCCCATGGCGGCAAGGATGGCCATCCCTTCCCCGTACCGATCGACGTCTACGACGAGACCATCGCCATCCTGCAAGGCGCCGTCCACAAGGCCAAGGTGGGCCAGAGCGACAAGCTCGACGCGATGAAGAAGCTCTCCGCCCTTGCGCAACGCGCCGAAGATTCCTTCACACCCACCGGCCGCGGCCTCGACGAGTTGATCGCCCGGGAGCGGGCCGATAGCTGGAAATATGGGGGACGTACCGTCTTTGGAAAGGCGAAGCCGCCCGAAGAGGCAGTCCGCTCGAAACAGCTGCGGCTATTTTAAGGCCGTATCGCCGGCCTCGATCATTCCGGCCGAATTATTCCGGCCCCGATCATTTTGAGGCCGCGCCCCGTTTTCGTCTCAGTTCGGGGTTCTTCGCCAGCAGTACGGCGGCCTTCTTTTCTGTTTCCTGTGTAGTAAGCCATTGGCGCATCAGCTTTTTCAAAGCCTTTGTCTTTTCGACATTTTCTTTTGTGTAGTGGTTCATACCGAATTCCTTAACCTTTAATAGAGATATCGCGCGTAACCAGCGATGTTGCACGCCTTAAATTTACAGTGCGCCCTCTGACCGCATATCCGCGGGAGCGGCGGATTCGGATGAGTAAGGGTTTTTTTTATTCCCTGCGCTTAGAGGATGTTTAGAGAGGCTGTAGATTTTTATTTTGCACCGCCGCCCGGCGAATGCCTTGGTTTGTCTTTTGCATCGCACTGAAGCATGCCCGAGGGCCCTTCCATAGTAATTCTGAAAGAGCAGGCCGTTATATTCAAAGGACAGAACATCCTTGCCGTCTCCGGCAACACCAAGGTCGACACCACCGGCATCGCCGGCCAAAAGGTCCTGGCCTTCCGCAGTTGGGGCAAGCATTTCCTGATCCAGCTATCCGACCGGACGATCCGCATCCATTTCATGCTTTTCGGCTCTTATAGCATCAATGCGCAAACAAAACCCAATCCCCGGCTGCACCTGCATTTCAAAAAGGGCGACCTTTATTTCTACGCCTGCTCGGTAAAGATCCTCGCCGGCGATCTCGACGAATGGTATGACTGGAGCGGGGACGTCATGAACGACCATTGGGACCCTCGCAACGTCCGTAAAAAGTTAAAAGAAATGCCGGATGAACTCGCCGCCGACGTCCTGCTGGACCAGGACGTGTTCGCCGGCGTTGGCAATATCATCAAGAACGAAGTGTTGTTCCGCATTCGGGTCCACCCCGAAAGCCGGGTCAGCGCCCTGCCGCCACGGAAGCTGGCGGAGTTGATCCGCGAAGCCAGGGCCTATAGCTTCGACTTTCTCGAATGGAAGAAAGCCTATGAGCTGCGAAAGAATTGGCTGGTCCATGCGAAAAGCATTTGCCCCCGTTGCGTGATCCCGCTGGTAAAAGCCCCTCACCTCGGCAAACGGAAGCGAAGGGCATTTTACTGCGAGAATTGCCAGAAGCGCTACTCTTAGGCCATTGCTTGAACAAATAACCCCAAGCGTATTACATTGCTCTTCCCTTGAATACCGCATAGATCGCCATCGCATGCCCATGACCCAAATCGAACTCTTCTTTTAGCCACGTCAGTATTTGCCCGGCTTTTATTCCAGCCACTAATTCCCCTTTGCTAAGACAGCTTTTTGCTCGGCCAATTTCTTAAAATCAGCGAGCGTTTTTCCCGTCTTGGCTTTTATATTGTCCAGATAGCGGCAGCAGCCCCAAGATAGGCAGCAAGAAAACGCATGCCCAGCATGATGGTTTTGGAGTAAATGTGGAGGGCCGTACTCAGCAATAAATACGCCCCAAGAAAGCAAGTCTCCATGGCTAACCCTAAATCCAACCGGGTCACATATTATAGGCCCCGTAGTACGCAGCCCCCATCAACGCCATCTTATCATTCAACACCACATGCACCGGAACCTTGTCCGACAGTTCATGCATCCGCCCGTTATTATCAAAATTTTTCGTCCAGTTCTCCGTCTGCAATAAGGGTAAGATCTTCGGCGGTATCCCCCCGGCCAAAAACAATCCCCCCGTAGCCATCAGCTTCAGTACAAGACAAGATGCCTCCGTCGCAAAGTACCGCACAAACAACTCCATTGTCTCCGCGCAAATGAGGTCTTCGTGTTTCAACGCCGCCTGGCTGATCACCGCCGCCGGATCCTCGTCCTTCATCCGCTCGGAAAGCCATTCGGGGATGGGATCGCGATGCTTCGAAGTCAAACAATGAAAGATATTCTTAATCCCCATCCCCGAAACCAGCCGTTCCCAGCTCACATGCCCAAATTGCTGTTGCAACGCGTAAAAGAGCTCCACATCCTTTGCCGTTCGCGGAGCAAAATCGGTATGCCCGCCTTCCGTAGCAAAGGGATGATAGCGCGCTCCATCCCAAAACAGCCCGGCCTCGCCAAGACCCGTGCCGGGGGCAATGATAGCCATATTGCCCTTCGCCGCCGGATCGCCAACCTGCAAGGTAGCCAGCTCATCGGGGCCAAGACCCGCCAGTCCATAGGCCGTCGCTTCGAGGTCGTTGATAAAACTCACGGGAATACCCAGCTCCGTTTTCATGACGGCGCTGTCCAGCACCCAGGGAAGATTAGTGAGCTTGCTCTTCCCGTCGACAACGGGTCCGGCCACCGCCGCCGAGATCCGGCCCGGAAGCTTTCCCTTGCAGTAGTCGTGAACGATATCCGTAAGCGAAGGATGGTCTTTGGAGATATACCGTCGTTGATCGAGAAGGGTAACACCCTCATGGTCGGCGCGGCACAGGGCAACATTGGTCTTGGTACCGCCAATATCGGCGGCGAGTAAACTGACGGGTTCCTGGCCTTTCTTTAACTCCTTGCGGAAAGCGATCGGTACTAACGGATTTAATGCCATGCGAATAGTAGGTTTAAACGGTACTACTCAAAGTTACATGTTCCGCCGGTATTGTCCGCCCACATCATATAAAGCATTCGTTATTTCCCCAAGGCTGCAAACCTTTACCGTCTCCATCAGCTCCCCGAACAGGTTGCCATTGTTAACGGCCACCTCCTTCAGACGCCGGAGCATCTCATCGCGGCGGCCGGCATTGCGCTGCCGGAAGGCGATGAGGTTATCGATCTGCTGATCCTTTTCCCCGGCGGTGCTCCGGATCACCTCTCCGGGCAGAACGGTGGGGGAGCCCTTGCTGTTCAGGAATGTGTTGACGCCGACGATCGGCAGCTCGCCGCTATGCTTCAGGCTCTCGTAATACAGGCTTTCCTCCTGGATCTTGTTGCGTTGGTACATCCGCTCCATCGCGCCAAGGACGCCGCCGCGCTCGTTGAGGCGATCGAACTCGGTCAGGACGGCCTCTTCCACGAGGTCGGTCAGTTCCTCCACCGCAAAGCTGCCCTGGAGATAGTTCTCGGTCCGCGCACTGCCCAGCTCGCGGTTGATGATCAGCTGGATCGCCATCGCACGGCGGACACTCTCTTCCGTCGGCGTCGTGATCGCCTCGTCATAGGCATTCGTGTGAAGGGAATTACAGTTGTCGTAGATGGCATACAGGGCCTGCAGCGTAGTCCGGATATCGTTGAAATCGATCTCCTGCGCGTGCAGGCTGCGACCGCTGGTTTGGATATGGTACTTCAATTTCTGGCTGCGCCCATTTCCCTTATAGACATGCTTGATGGCCTTCGCCCAGATACGCCGGGCCACCCGGCCGATAACGCTGTACTCGGCATCCATTCCATTACTGAAAAAGAAGGAGAGGTTCGGCGCAAAATCGTCGATCGCCATTCCCCGGCTGAGATAGTATTCGACATACGTAAACCCGTTAGCCAGCGTGAAAGCCAATTGGGTAATGGGATTGGCCCCGGCTTCCGCGATATGATAGCCGCTGATGGACACGCTATAGAAATTCCGCACCTGTTGGTCGATAAAATAAGCCTGCACATCGCCCATCAGCCGCAAAGCGAACTCCGTACTGAAGATACAGGTGTTCTGTGCCTGGTCCTCTTTCAGGATATCGGCCTGTACGGTCCCCCGCACCTGCGAAAGCGCCGATGCCTTTATCTGCTGATACACATCGGCAGGCAATACCTCGTCGCCGCTAAGTCCCAGCAATCCCAGGCCCAGACCCTCGTTGCCCTCCGGCAGCTGATCGGGGCTCGACGGATTGCGGTAGCCGGGACGCCCGCCGTTCGGGTATTTGCGGTTCAGCACCTCGTTGATCTTCGCCGGCTGGCCATTCGCGGCCAGCCACCTCTCACACTGCTGGTCGATGGCGGTATTCATAAAGAACGCCAGCAGGATAGGCGCCGGCCCGTTGATCGTCATGCTCACCGATGTTTTCGGATCGCATAGATCAAAACCGCTGTACAATTTTTTGGCGTCGTCCACCGTGGCGATGCTCACCCCCGAGTTGCCGATCTTGCCATAGATATCGGGCCGATGATCGGGGTCTTCGCCATACAGCGTCACCGAGTCGAAGGCCGTGCTCAGCCGTTTGGCGGGCTGGCCGGCGGACACATAATGGAATCGCTTGTTCGTTCGTTCGGGGCCGCCTTCGCCGGCGAACATCCGGGTGGGGTCTTCCTCCGCCCGCTTCAACGGAAAAACGCCGGCGGTATACGGATATTTACCCGGGAAATTCTCCTGTAACCGCCACCGGAGGATATCGCCCCAGTCCCGGAACCGCGGCACGGCGATCCGGGGAATAGCCGTACCGCTGAGCGATTCGGTGAACAACGGCTGGCGGATGATCTTCCCCCGGACGTCATAGTTGAAGGTTTCCTTCTTATAAAGGGCCGTCGTCGCCGGCCACTCTTGGATCAATTTCCTGCAAAGGGGAAAGAGCTGCGATTCATATTTCGCCTTCTGAGCCAGCAGCTGTTCCTTTCCGGCAAAATCGTCGGGTAATTCGTCAAGAACGCCGGTAAGCTGGTAAAGCCGGCTGGCGATGATCGCCTGTTCCTCGGTCCGGCGATTGTATTCGCGGATGGCCGAAGTGATCTCCGACAAATAGCGCACGCGCCGTGGCGGAAGGATCTGCGATTGGGTCGTGGTTTCCCGGGTATGGGCGTGCAGTGTCAGCTCGCCGAACCGGGCGCCCGTCTTTTTCTCAATGACCACCATCATCTTTTCAAACAGTTCGTTTATCCCGAGGTCGTTGAACTGGGCCGCGATCGTACCGACGACGGGCAGGTCGCCATCCTTCGCCGTCCAGAGCTGATGGTTCCGTTTGTATTGTTTACGGATGTCGTGCAGCGCATCGAGGGCGCCTGCCTTATCGAATTTGTTCAGCACGACCAGGTCGGCATAATCGAGCATGTTGATCTTTTCCAGCTGGGAGGCCGCCCCATATTCCGGCGTCATCACATAGAGGCTGATATCCGCATGGTCGAGGATAGAGGCGTCGCTTTGCCCCACCCCCGCCGATTCAAGGATGATGAGATTATATCCCGCGGACTTGCAGATGTCGATCGCTTCCTGTACATGGCTGCTGAGGGCCTTGTCGCTGTCACGGGTCGCCAGGCTGCGCATATAGGCGCGGGGAGAGGAGATGGCGTTCATCCGGATACGATCGCCGAGCAAGGCGCCGCCGGTCTTTTTCTTCGACGGGTCGACCGAGATGACGGCGATGGTCTTGTCGGAAAAGGTATTGAGGTATCGGCGGACCAGCTCGTCGGTGACGGAGGACTTGCCGGCGCCGCCGGTGCCGGTGATGCCGACCACGGGGGTGGAGGCTAAGGCGGCTGATGATGCCGTTGACGTTGCTTTGGCGGTTGCGGCGCCTGTTGTTGCCACAGCAGCCCCGTTGACGCTGTTCTCCGCATTGGTGATCGACCGGGCGATCTTGCGGATATCTTTCCACTCGCCCAATTTCATTTCCCCGGCAAAATTGCACGGATCGCCATTGAGCGGAAAGTCGCACTGTTGGATCACGTCTTCGATCATCCCTTCCAGTCCCATCCGGCGGCCGTCGTCCGGCGAATAGATACGGGTGATCCCGTATCGATGCAGCTCTTCGATCTCGCTGGGGAGGATCGTGCCGCCACCGCCGCCAAAGAGCTTGATATGACCGCAGCCGTTCTCATCGAGTAGATCCTTCATGTACTTGAAGAATTCCAGGTGGCCGCCCTGATAGGAGGTGATCGCGATGCCCTGCACGTCTTCTTCGATGGCGCACTCCACGATCTCGGCGACCGAGCGGTTATGACCGAGATGGATGATCTCCGCGCCTTTGGATTGAAGAAGGCGGCGCATGATATTGATGGCGGCATCGTGACCGTCGAAGAGGGCCGCCGCGGTAACGAGCCGGACTTTGTTGACCGGGGTAAAGCTCATAGGCCTAAATGTTTGGCAACCATGCAAAATTAGGGAAAAAAACTAACATATGTTAGTTAAATGGGGGCGGCAAACTATATACATCTTGGGGCAAAACACCGACCCCTTAGTCAAAGTTTAATGAACGCGAGGGTGACGGTGATGCCCAATTCCCTGATCCGGAGAAAATAATAGCCTGCTTTTAGGCTGGAAGTGTGTAGCCCTACCAGGGTATTACCGGAAGCGGGAGCCTGATCGAGCAAAACTCTTCCGGCAATGTCCAGCACCTGCAACCGATGGATCGGTAATCCCCCGTCGTTGATCAGGGTCAACTCATCAGCAACGGGATTTTGCCCTATGCGAATCCCGGCGGATTTACCGGACACCGTCAACTCAAGGATTGATGTCCAGGAGCGGCTTCCGTCCGCGTCCGTCCCCTGGATGCGGTAGTAATTGTCGCCCGCGGCCGGATGGGTATCAACGAAACTATACGTGGCGTTGCCTGCTGCACCTGGAGTACCCTCGCCGGCAGAGACCTCGCCAATAGGAGAAAAGGCGCCGCCGGGAGCGGATCGTTGAATCTCGAAACGATCGTCGCCCGACGAATTTTCGGTTGTCCATTTAAGGTAAGCCTGCCCTGCTTCGACCTTGCCGGTAAAGGATCCCCAATGGATGGGGAGGGCGACGGCACTGAAATAAGTATATAAGTTAGAAACCTGGGTGGGCGTTAACGCACTGCTATAGGCGATGGCGTCGTCCAAACTCCCGGTAAAAACGCCGGAGGCAACGCACGGATTTCTCCCCAGACCGATCAGGGGAGGGGCGGTCCGCGGGGCCGTGCTGGTTCCCGAAGTGGTCGCCACCTGGCTCCCGTCGACATATAAGGTGATCACACCCGCGGCTTCGGCCCTGGTTGCCGTTACAAAATGCCACGAGCCGTCGTTATAGGTGAGAGGCGACGTAATAGTAATATCAGGGTTGCCGAGGCCAAACGCGATATGTCCCCCGTTGATAAGTGCGGTACCCCAATCGCTGGTTCCCCCACACACCTCCGCATCCACCAGCGCCGCGCCGCCATACCACTGGGTGCTCGAAGCCGCGGACATCGTTGTCTTGACCCAGTATCCGATGGTGAAATCATCGGCCAGCGCCGTCACGAGACCGGATGGGAGCGTGCCCGTCGATGTTCCGGCAATAAAAGCAGTCGCACTATTTGCTGTGCCGAAACGGTTGACGGCGTTAGCCGTTGAAACCAGCGTTCCATTGTAACCATTGCCGCTGATATCGGCGGCTGAGTTGTTGAAAGGGTATAGGGCGACACTGCCGGGAGGCAATTGGGCGAGTACGGCAATAGGCCCGATAAACAAGCCGACGCTTAGCGCGATAGCATGACGCATTTGTTTCGATTTATAGGATTACTAAATGTCCGAACGAAAAAGGTACGTATCGCGACTAACGATTGAGAGGGCTAGGGTAAACTAAAAAAAAATCCGTGAAAATCCAAAAAATTACTAATTTGTACCGCTTTGAAGCGTCTTGCCGCCATACTGCTCATGGGAATCCTTTTCTTCAATTGGTACGGTTACCAATTGCTGACGCAATATTGGCAACAGCAGGCCGAGAGCCGGCTGCAAGCCCGCCTCGACCGGAACGAATACGATGAATCTCAGCTGCTTACCGTAAGGGTTCCCATCACGACGCTTTCCTACTACAATTACTCCGCCAGCAATTTTGAGCGCGTAGACGGCAATATCGACATTCATGGCGTCCGCTATCAGTATGTCAAACGCCGGTTCATCAAAGATTCACTGGAACTGCTCTGCATCCCCAACGAAACAACGATGAAGCTGCAGCAGGTGAAGAACGATTTCTTCCGCCAGGTGAACGATCTCCAGCAGCAAACCCAGGGTAAGAAGGCTCCTTCCTCCCCGGTAAAGAATATTTCCAAAGATTATCAACCGACGGCAATGCAGATTGCCATTCCCGGTGCATGGGCCGCGCTTCCTTTAACGCCGGCCGGGTACACTTGTCCTCATCTTCCTTCTTCTTACTCTCCTACCGCAGAGATGCCCCCGGATCAGGCGCCCGCCGTATCCTAATCTCTGCCATTCCCATTTTCTCTAAAGTACGCATTATCGCGCCGGTATGGGCCGCACGCGGTAAGCACAATGGTTCACGATGAAGAATCTCTCCGGTGAAGGACTCCGCAGTCCGGCACAAAGTATACATTATACGCTCCGTATCGCTTCGGCCCTGTGTTTTTTGGGCCACGGCGCCTTTGGATTCATCACTAAGTCCATCTGGTGCAACTATTTCGGTGTCTTTGGCATCGGCCACGACCTTGCGTACCGGCTCATGCCGCTGGTGGGCACGATCGACCTCCTTATGGGACTTTCCTTGTTGATCTATCCGATCCGGGCCGTTGCGGGCTGGCTGGTGGTCTGGGGATTAATGACCGCTTGCTGCCGGCCGCTATCGGGCGAACCCTTTGCTGAAATGATCGAACGCGCAGGCAACTACGGCGCTCCCCTTGCGCTGCTGCTTCTGGCAGGGACCGGAACCCGCCTGCGGAAAGGCTGGCTTGGGTCAAAGCTGGACCCGGATCCTCAGCCCGATCTCCGTCATTACCGGCTCGCGCTGTTCACCTTGCGCATAGTTGTCTTTCTTTTGCTGCTGGGACACGGTTGGCTCAATCTCATCGAAAAGAAAGGTCTTATCCAACAATATACCAATCTCGGCTTCGCCAACCCCGCGCAACTGGCCCGGATGGTTGGGATGTTCGAATTGCTGGCCGCCCTGGCGGTGCTGGTCCGGCCCGTTCGGCCCCTGCTCTTCGTCTTTTTTGTATGGAAGATGGGGACCGAGCTGTTCTACCCCAAATGGGAGCTCTTCGAATGGATCGAACGCGCCGGCAGCTACGGCTGTATCCTCGCCCTGTGGATCGCCCTGGGACCTGTCCCGGTGCATAAAAATAATTCTGTCAAAACCAATTTAGCTGTTTAATTCATCAAAAAATGAGAAAGTTAATTTTCACCGTCCTGCTTCTGACTGCTTTCGTGTCTTTCAATCAAGTGTATTCGCAGGGCTGCGTCGCCATTCGCAGCACCGGCGGTTTCTGCACCTACGACGGCAAGACGCATGTGGACTCTGCCAGCAAATGGCAATTCACTGTCAACAATCGATATTATAAATCCTTCCGCCACTATGTCGGCACCGCGGAACAAAAACAACGGCAGACTCTCGGGAATGAGGTGATCAACCACGCCTATACCATGGACATGGCGATCTACCGCATCATCAATCCCCGCTGGTCGATCATGCTCGATCTGCCGATATCCGCCAATGCCCGGTCGCAGACGTATACCCAAAGCGGTGTTCTGCATCGCTTCAGCACCCATTCGTTTGGCGCCGGCGATATCCGCCTGGCCGTTTACAGCTGGCTGCTCGACCCGACAAAAATGCCAAAAGGAAATATCCAGGTAGGCCTCGGTATCAAGCTGCCGACCGGTTCATATAATTACCAGGATTATTTCCCGACCAGCGACAGCACCAGGAACTTCGGACCCGTCGACCAGTCCATCCAGCTGGGCGACGGCGGCACCGGCATCACCTTCGAATTGAACGGTTTCTATAACTTCTCACATACCGTCGGCGTCTACGGCAACTTCTTCTACCTCGCCAATCCCCGTGATCAGAACGGCGTCTCCAGGAGTGCCGGAACCCCCTCCGCCAGTGCGATCGCCAACACCAGCAATATCATGAGCGTTCCCGATCAGATGTTGATCCGCGTTGGTGTCAGTGCCCAGTTCAATCGCCTGACGGCCTCCGCCGGCTTCCGCGATGACTGCCTGCCTGTTCGCGACCTTATCGGCCAGAGCAATGGCTTCCGCCGACCCGGCTATATCCTTTCCGCCGAGCCCGGACTGACCTATGTCGCCTCATCGAAGGTGTCGATCTACTCCTATGTGCCCATCGCGCTCGTGCGCAACCGCACCCAGAGCGTGCCAGATAAGATCACTACGGCTCTGACCGGCAAATATACCCAGGGTGATGCCGCCTTCGCCGACTATGTGATCAACATCGGTGCGAATTTCAGATTCTAAAACCCGGCAAGACGATCCACGATCAGAAAACACGATCTCTATGGCACACATAAAACTTAATAACGAAAAGCTCCCCGGTATCGTCGGTCTGCTGGACTATAGCCCGGCAACGGCAAAGCCGTTGCTCGATCTGGCCAATGTCCTGTTGCGGGACGATTCGACGCTTACGCGCACCGAGAGGGAGATCATCGCGGCGTCGGTGTCCTATCGCAATGAATGTCATTTCTGTCATACGAGCCATGCCGCAGCGGCCGTCGCGAATGCCGGCGCCGATATCGCGATGATCGACGACATCAAGCAGGGACTCATCGATACAAAAGTGTCGGACAAGCTCCGGGCCCTGCTCAGCATTGCCCACCACGTTCAACAGGGTGGCAGGCTCGTGACGGCGGAAGATATCTGGCTCGCACGCGAGAACGGCGCCACCGACAAAGAGATCCATGATACGGTCCTGATCGCGGCAGCCTTTTGCATGTACAACCGCTATGTCGACGGCCTCGGGACCTGGGCCCCAAAAGAGAACGAGGCCTACCTGGAAATGGGCCGCAACATCGCCGAACACGGCTATGGTTATTCCGTACGCGTACCCGCTTAACCTGAACAAAATGCTAAAACCAAAACAAGGTGTATGTTGAATTGTAAGATAGTAGCTTTTTCCGTTGCCCTGACCCTGCTGCTCGCAGCACCGGCGGTGCTGAAAGCTCAAACAGATGAAGATGCCATCATGATGGACAAGAAGAACTTGTGCATCGGCGCTACCTATATGCATAGCAGCTGGGATCATTACTGGGAAGGGACCTTCAAACGCAATAACCGGAACCTCGGAACGGTCTCCACCCAGTCGGTGATGCTGATGGGCACCTACGGGATCACGCGGAAGCTGAATGTTGTCGTTGGGGCGCCCTACGTGTGGACCCACGCTACCAGGGGAACCTTGCATGGCCAGCATGGCGTGCAGGATCTGTCGGCCTGGCTTAAATGGGAGGCCCTCGACCTGAATGTCGGGAAAGGCGTTCTGTCGGTCTACGCGCTCGGCGGCGGCTCCCTTCCGCTGACCAACTATATCGCGGACTTCCTGCCGCTGTCCATCGGTTTGCATAGCAAGACCCTCTCGGGCCGCCTGTTGATCGACTACCAGCTTAGCAACTTCTTCGTCACCGCTTCGGGGACCTATACGGGCCGACACGATATTACCATCGATCGCGACTCGTATTACACCACTTCGCTTCACCTGACCAACAAAGTGGATATGCCGGATATGGCCAGCTATAACGTGCGGGCGGGCTATCGCAGCGACTGGCTCATCGCCGAGGCGGTCTTTACGCAAATGTTCACCCTTGGCGGATACGATATCCGCAAGAACGATATGCCCTTCCCCAGCAACAAGATGAATTCGTCGATGGCTGGACTGGACTTCAAATACACCCTGCCAAAGAAATGGAACGCGCTGTCGATCGTCGGCGGTGGAATGTACACCGTTGCCGGCCGGAATGTGGGTCAGTCCACTTCCTGGGATCTCGGGGCGTTCTACGTCCTCGACTTCTCACACAAGAGATCCAAGGCACATAACTCCGCAGCTGAACCCGTCAAAAAATAAATGTATGAACCGCAATATATCCTTACTCGCCATTGGCGTCGTTTTCTTTCTGACCGCTTGTAATAAAAGCGTTTCCAACCGTACGGCAGCTCTCCCAGCCCTGGCGCCTGCCGACGAGGACGTCGCGGCAGGAAGCTGGAAGCCGATCCTGCTGACACGTCCCGATACTTTTGCCGTTGCTACCCCTGCGGCGACCACCAGCCCGCTGTATGTCGCCGATCTCAACGAGATAAAAGGCTACCAGGCCCATCTTACCAGCGATCAAAAGGGTCAGATCGCCTACTGGAGCGCCGGTGGCGTTCTTCGCTGGAACGAGGTCATGCGCGAGCTGATGGCAAAGTACAACATCCCGCCCTACCAGAATATTGACGGCACCTATCCCATTCCGAGTGCCGCCAACCCATTCGCCTATCCGGTCTTCCCCTTCTCCAATCCGCCGTATGCGGCCCGCGCCTACGCCTATGTCAGCGCCGCACAATATGATGCGCTGGTGGCCTGCTGGTACTATAAAGCTAAATTCAATCGCCCTGCGCCCTACAAGGTCGACTCCACGATCAAGGCAATGGCCGGCAAGACCGGGCTCAATTCCTATCCCTCGGAAGGCGCCGTACTCGCCGGCGTGACCGCCGAGATGATGCAATTGCTCTTCCCCGACGAGATCGCGAATGTCCAGCAGAAGCTGCAACAACAGGAGATGGCGTTGATCGCCTCCGGAGCGGCCACACGAAGCGACATCACCGCGGGCGAAACCCTGGGCCGGCAGATCGCCGAGGTATTCATCGCCCGTGCCCGTGGCGACAAGGCCGGCGCCGCCGTTGGTACGCCCGCCATCTGGGCGCAATACGTCACAACGGCTCAGGCCGCAAGCCAGGTACCCTGGCTCAGCCTCGAGACCCCGGCAAGACCGCCCATGCTTCCGCTATTCGGTAAGGTTAAAGGCTTTCTCTGTGACTCGGCGACCATCGTCGCCCTCCGTCCGGGACCGCCCCCCGCGACAAGCAGCGACGAAATGAAGGCGCAAACCGCCGCTGCCCTCGCACAGATCAAGAACGCTACCCGCGAACAGATGAGGATCGTCCAGTTCTGGGCCGACGGCGTCGCGACCGCGACTCCCCCAGGCCACTGGAACACTATCGCCGCCACCGATTTCATCCAACAAAACTGGAGCGAGGTTCGCTGGGCCCGCAATATGGCCCTGCTCAACATGGCGGAAATGGACGCCGCCATCAGCTGCTGGGATATCAAATACTTCTATTTCAACCCACGCCCCAGCCAGATGGACGCGGACATCAAAACGCTCACCGGCGTACCCAATTTCCCCGCCTATGTCTCGGGTCACTCGATGTTCAGCTCCGCTGCCGCGACTGTCCTGGGGCATATCCTGCCTTCCCGGGCATCCGCCTACCAGGCCATGGCCCAGGAAGCAGCCAATTCCCGCATCTATGCCGGCATCCACTATAAGGTCGATTGCGAAGTGGGTATGACGGTGGGCGCAAACATCGGCAACTATGCCATAAAGCGCGCCCAGGCCGACGGAGCCGAATAAATGAGTTAAATATTTTGGTTTATAAGCAAAAGCAAGCAAAACGCCACGATTCTTCGTGGCGTTTCTATTTTCGCTATTTTTAGCATATATAACGCATATATGAAAAGACTGGCCGGCTTCTTACTGCTTGTAGTAACCTCCCTGCTTTCTTTTGGACAACCCCTCGTCACCACCCCACCCGACAAGATCTACGGGAAATTATTCGTCGACGTACAAATGAACCGCGTCTTCCCCGACGGCAAGACCTTCGTCGATTGCATCCCGAAACGCAAACCGGCCGAGATACTGGCCGACTACGACACCCAGAAGGAAACCGCCGGATTCGATCTGAAAAAGTTCGTCGCCGACAACTTCGAGATTCCCGCGGGTCCCACCGACACCTATAAGACAAATGCCACGGAAGATGTCGTCACCCACATCAAAAACCTCTGGTCCGTATTGAAACGCACCCCGGACAAGGTCGTCGAAGGCAGCTCCCTCCTTCCGCTGCCCTGTCCCTACATCGTCCCCGGCGGGCGCTTCCGCGAGGTGTACTATTGGGATTCCTACTTTACGATGCTCGGGCTGAAGGAAAGCGGGGAGATCGAGATGATCGACAACATGGTAAAGGATTTTGCGTATCTCATCGAGAACTACGGCCATATCCCCAACGGCACCCGGACCTACTACCTGGGCCGTAGCCAGCCTCCGTTCTTTTCCGTCATGGTCGAGTTGCTGGCCGAAGCAAAGGGCGATAGCGTCTTTCAGACCTTTCTCCCGGCCATGGAGAAGGAATACGCCTTCTGGATGGACGGCGCCGATAAGCTGAAACCGGGAAAGACTTTTCGCCGGGTAGTGCGGCTCAAAGGAGGAGATATCCTCAACCGTTACTGGGACGACGCCACGGTGCCCCGCCAGGAGAGCTGGCGTGAAGACATACTCACCGCCCAACGCTCGGGCCGCGATAAAGGGGAAATGTACAAACACCTCCGGGCGGCGGCGGAAAGCGGCATCGACTTCAGCAGCCGCTGGTTTGCCGACAGCAAGAACCTTGTCACCATCCGCACCACCGATTTTGTCCCACCCGATCTCAATGCCCTGCTCTATCACCTCGAATGGGCCATCTCCAAGGCCAAGCTGATGAACAAGGACGACAGCGCGGCCGCGAATTACCGTCGTAAGGCGATCCGCCGCGGCGAACTCATCGACAAATACTGTTGGAACAAGGCCGTAAATTTTTATACCGACTATAATTTCAAAACGGCGAAGCAAAGCACTCATATCACCCCCGGCGGCATGTATCCCTTCTGCTTTATCAACGAACGGTCGGATTATATGAGCTTCCTCGGCCAGAAAGCGGCCGCCGTTATCCGGGCAAGGCTGCTCCAGCCCGGGGGCGTCGCCACTACGGCTTTCAACACCGGCGAGCAATGGGACTCGCCAAACGGCTGGGCCCCGCTGGAATGGATGACCATCTGGGGACTCGACCGCTGCGGCCAGAAAGACCTCGCCGCCGATATTGCCGCGCGCTGGGTAAAGCTGGTGGAGAAAGTGTATAAGGAAACGGGCAGGCTGATGGAAAAATACAATGTCGTCGACATCAACAAGGAGGCCGGGGGCGGCGAGTATCCCGGCCAGGACGGCTTCGGCTGGACCAATGGGGTCTTGTTGAAGCTCATCGAAAAATATCACCTACCCAAAGAATAAATCCAAGCCGGTATGTTTCGCAAGATCCTGTTCATAGGCATTCTTTTCATCGGGTCCTTTGGCGCCCGAAGCCAGCAAACCGCGGAAAAATTCGTGCAGACGACGGATTACCTACTGTCTCTCCCGGATGGATATTCGCAGGACACCGCCATGAAATGGCCCCTCATCCTGTTCCTGCACGGCTCAGGGGAGAGCGGTCATGACGTGGAAAAGGTAAAGGTCCACGGCCCTCCCAAGCTGGTGACACAGGGCAAGAAACTACCTTTTATCATCGTGTCCCCACAGGCTCCGGACGCCGCCAACGGCTGGGACCCCAATTCGCTGTACTTCCTGCTCCAGGACGTCAAAGCGAAATATCGCGTGGACGCCGATAGGGTATACCTCACCGGACTCAGCATGGGTGGATTCGGCACCTGGGCGCTGGCCATCAAACATCCGGAAGAATTCGCGGCCGTGGTCCCGATCTGCGGCGGCGGCGACACCACGGAGATCTGGAAACTACGGAATACGCCTGTCTGGTGTTTCCACGGCGCATTGGATAATGTCGTGCCGTTGGCAAGAAGCCAGGCGATGGTCGATGCCCTGCGAAGGTATAACCCGTCGACACGGTTCACGGTCTATCCGGATGCCAATCATAATTCCTGGACGGTGACCTATGAGAATGACAGCCTGTACCAGTGGTTGCTGACAAAAAAGCGATTCAGGTATACAAGAGGGACCGCCAGCCCGGCCATCCTGAAAGCCTGTATCGGCCGTTATACCGATGCTCAAAAGGATAGCGTGCAGATCTTTATGGAGCACGATACCCTGAAAGCCAGGGCCAACGCCCACGAGACCTTCGAGCTGAAACCTGCGTCCGCCAACCTGTTCTACATCGTCGATACGCGGCCCGAAAGCCTGGAGTTCATCCTGAATAGAAAAGGGAAAGTAGAGGGGTTCCAGTTTTACGGCAACGAAAAGATCATCTTTAGAAAGTACGAGTGACGGGTTATCTTTGCAAAAATTCTCTGAATGGTAAGACCTGCCTTGGCCGTATTGCTCATTTCCGTCCTCTTCACAGCCTGCTCGACCAATAACGTGACCGTCGACAACAGCCTGCAAAAATATTTCGACAGCGCCGGCGTCAAAGGGACTTTCGGGCTCTATGACAATGGCCAGGGGCATTTCACCATCTATAACCTCGCTCGTTTCCGGGACAGCGCTTACCCTCCCGGAGCCACCTTCGACGTTCTGCAGGCTCTCATTGCCGTGCAAACCGGCGTGGCCGCAAATGAGAACTCCCCCTTGTTCCAGCCGGATTCGGCAGAGACCGGGGCAGGATCGATCCGCCTGGCCGCCGCTATCGGCAAAGACTCCCTGAAAAAATGGGTCGACTCCCTTCGCTATGGGAACAAGGATATCAGCGAATATACCGACTCGGCGCACCCCTCCGGCCACCTGGCCATCACCGCCGACGAACAGCTCGGACTGACAAAAAGACTTTATTTCGATCAGCTGCCCTTTTTTCAACGCACCCAAAAGCTGGTGAGACAAATGTTCCTCAAAGAAGAAAATTCCAACTATCGCCTTGTCTATAAGACCGGCAAGACCACACAATCCAATGGGAAGGTCACGGTCTGGATCATCGGCTGGGAGGAAGAGAATAAACACCCCTATTTCTTCGTTCTCAATATGGAACCGGCCAACGCGCAGACCAACGTCTCAACCCTTGGCCTTCAACTTGTTAAAAATATCTTAGGACCCATGGGGTTCTTTGCCGGAAAGAAATAGGACCGTATCTTGCAAGACAGTGTATCGTATTCAACATAGCGAATATCTCATCGGCCTGGGAGCCCTGCCGCTCCTGGTAGCGGCGCTGTATCTGCTCGTCAGCTGGAAGAAACGGACGGCGGCCCGCATGGGTGATCCGTTGCTGGTCCGCCAGTTGATCGGTAATTTCTCGCCTGGCCGGTTTATGTTCAAAGCCCTGGCCGCGATCCTCGCCTTTGGCGTGATCATCCTGGCTGCAGCCAACCCTCAGAAGCCGGGGGCCATGGAGAATGTCCAGCGGAAAGGGGTGGACGTGATGCTGGTATTGGATGTCAGCAAGAGCATGCTGGCCAGGGATATAAAACCCAGCCGGCTGGATAAGGCCAAGCAGTTCATGCTGCTGCTGACCGAAAAGCTGAACAACGATCGCATCGGTCTCATCCTCTTCGCCGGCCGCGCCTATCTCCAGATGCCGCTGACCACCGATCATGGCGCCGCAAGGATGTATATCCAGGACGCCGGCCCGGACGCCGTGCCTACCCAGGGAACGGTGATCGGCGAAGCGTTGAAGATGGCCAACACCGCATTCAACAGCAAGGAAAGGAAGTATAAATCCATCGTCCTGATCTCCGATGGCGAAGACCACGATCCGGAAGCCCTGAAGGAAGCCCAGCAACTGGCGCAAAGCGGCGTCATGGTCAATACCGTCGGTATCGGCTCGCCCGAAGGCTCGCCCATCGTCGATCCCGCTACCAACGAGCTGAAAAAGGACGAGCAGGGGAATACGGTCATCTCCAAGCTGAACGAGGCGGAACTCCAGCAGCTTTCCAACGCCACCAACGGCGAGTACATCCGGCTGGACAATGTCGACGACGCGTTGATCACTATCAGCCAGCGGATCGACAGCGCCGAAAAGAAATCCATGAGCGACTCAGAATTCATCGACTACGTCAGCTATTTCCAATGGCTTGCCGGCGCTGCCCTCCTGCTTTTACTGGTCGAATTCTTCCTCTCCGAACGCCGGAAGGAAAAGAAGGACGCCCAATCGGCCCTCTCTGCCCGGGCCGCGATGCTTCTGCTGGGGATCATGGTGGCGGCCCTGCCTGCCGCGGCACAGTCCGGGAATGCCGAGCTCCGCAGCGGCAACCGCTACTATAAGAAAAAACAGCTGGATCAATCCCTGCGGCAATACCAGTCAGCCGTACGGCAGGCCCCCGATAACCCTACCGCCAACTACAACCTGGGGAACGCCCAGTTCCGGAAGAACAACTATGACGAGGCGGGCCACTCTTATGACGCGACGATAAAGAATAGCGCGAATGATAAGGCCATGCAGGAAAAAGGGTATTACAACAAGGGCGTGTCGATGATCAAGCAGAAGAAATTGCAGGAAAGCATCGATGCCTGGAAAGAGGCGCTGAAGCTGGATGCGAACGATGTCGATGCGCGGGAGAACCTGGAAAAAGCGCTGATGCAGCAAAAACAGCAACAGCAGCAGCAACAACAGAAGAATCAGAACGACCAGAAGAAAGAACAGAAGGAAAAGAAGGAGGACAAGAAAGACCAGCAACAACAGCAGCAGCCAAAACCACAACCCAGCCGGCTCAACAAACAGCAGGTGGAACAACTGCTGAAAGCGCTGGAACAAAAGGAGAACGATCTTCAGAATAAGATGAAGCAGAATAAAGTGAAGGCGCCGAATCAGCCCGAAAAGGACTGGTAGCCCAAACCCGCCGGTCCGCTTGGCCTTTTATTCGTAATTTTGCCCCGTATGCAAACCTATTGCCCTTCCCTGACGCGATACTCGCGGCTGCCTACCCTTGAAGTAAAGATCGGGGATCTGCTGCTCGGCAACTTTCATCCCATCCGGGTGCAGACCATGACCACGACCGATACGATGGACACCCTGGCGACCGTAGAGCAGTCCATCCGGTGCATCGAAGCAGGGGCCGAACTGGTCCGCATAACGGCACCCAGCAAGAAAGAGGCAGAGAACCTGTTGAATATCAAGAATGAATTACGCCGCCGGGGCTATACCACTCCGCTCGTGGCGGATATCCACTTCACCCCCAACGCGGCCGAGATCGCTGCCCGTATCGTCGAGAAGGTGCGCATCAACCCCGGAAACTATATCGATAAAAAGAAGTTCGAACATATCGAATACACGGACGCGGAATACAATGAAGAGATCGACCGCATCCGCCAGCGCTTCACCCCCCTGGTGAACATCTGCAAGGAATACGGCACGGCCATGCGTATCGGGACCAATCACGGATCCCTTAGCGACCGCATCATGAGCCGTTATGGCGACACGCCCATCGGGATGGTGGAGAGCGCCATGGAGTTCCTCCGGGTGGCCCGCGATGAATCCTATCATAACATCGTCCTTAGCATGAAGTCCAGCAACCCGCAGGTGATGGTCCAGGCTTACCGCCTCCTGATCCGGCAGATGGATGTCGAGTTTGGGGTTTGCTATCCCCTTCACCTCGGTGTCACCGAAGCGGGAGACGGAGAGGACGGCCGCATCAAATCGGCCATCGGCATCGGCACGCTGCTGGAAGACGGCATCGGCGACACCATCCGCGTATCGCTCACCGAAGACCCCGAATTCGAGATCCCCGTCTGCAAGGACCTGGTAAAACGATACGAACAACGGACCGTCGCGCAAAGCCCGGACAAAGCCCCCAAAGAAAGCACAGAGAAAGCCCCCGCCCCGATCCCGGAGATCCAAAAGATCCCCTATTCGCCCTTCGAATACCGGCGCCGGGTATCCCGGTCGCTGGCCAATATCGGCGGGACCCATGTCCCCGTCGTAGTGGCGGACTTCATGAAGGCAAAGACGATCCATCGCGAAGACCTCAAAGCCATCGGCTATGCCTACGACGCACCCAGCGACAAATGGACGATCGGCGACGCGGCGGCCGATTATATCTATACCGGTAACAAGCCGGTCGGCTTCGATCTGCCCGGCACCCTGCGGCCGGTATGCGACCATGAGCAATGGCTAAAGCTCGACCAGCGGGATAAATATATCCCTCTGTTCCAGGGCGACGAATATGACCCCGCGGGAGATCGTTCCGATACCCTGAACTTCATCGCGGTAAACGCCGCCACCGAGGAGTCGATACAACTGGCCGAGACGTTGAGGGACGACGCCACCATCGTACTCTGCTGCTATAGTTCTCATCCGCAGAGCCTGCTTTCGGTACGGCGTTTCATCATGGAGCTGATGGTCCGCGATATCCGCTTCCCCGTTATCCTTGCCGTCGAAAGCGAGCACACCTCGATCGACGAACAGTTGATCCATTTCTCCACCGAAACCGGCGCCCTGCTCCTCGACGGAATGGGCGACGGGCTCTGGCTGATGAATGACCCGGCATCCATCGCCAACACCAGCGTCAGCGGCCGCACGTATCTTGAGACAAAGAACAATCATCAGTTCCTCAACAACATCTCCTTCTCCATCCTGCAGGCCGCAAGGACCCGCATCTCCAAAACCGAATATATCTCTTGTCCCTCCTGTGGCCGGACCCTGTTCGATCTGCAGGAGACTACCGCCCGCATCCGCTCGGTGACGCATCACCTGAAAGGAGTAAAGATCGCCATCATGGGCTGTATCGTCAACGGCCCCGGCGAAATGGCCGACGCAGATTTCGGTTATGTGGGCAGCGGACCGGGTAAGGTGACGCTCTATAGAGGAAAAGAGATCGTAAAACGATCGGTGGACAGCGCCATCGCCCTTGAAGAACTGATCGGCCTGCTGAAGGAGAATGGAGCCTGGGTCGACAAAACTTAAAACACCAACCAATAGATGTCACTTTCTCACCCCTTTACCCAAAGGAACAGGATCCTGTTGCTAACGCTTCTCCTTGTCGCCTTCTGCCTCCGCCTCTTCCGCCTCGGTTTCGAAAGTCTTTGGCTGGACGAGATCTACGTAATGATCGAAGCAGACCCGCATCAGCCTCTGCACCAGTTGTTCTTTTACCTGAAATGCTGCGACCAGCACCCCCCGCTTTATTACCTCGGCACCCGTTGTGTCTTCTTCCTGTTCGGCCAGTCGGAGTTTACGGCACGATTGCTTCCCGCGCTCGCGGGCGTAGCGGGCGTCTGGGCCATGTACCGGCTGGGAAAGGAGATCCTCGACGAACGACTGGGGCTGATCGCCGCTGCGCTCACCTGCGTCACTCATTTCTGCCTCTATTACTCCAGGGAAGCCAGGGACTATAGCTTCGCCTTCCTCTTCGCCGCGCTCTCGCTGGCCTGGCTGTTCCGGCTGATCAAACGGCTGGAGGTTCGCGATATGTGGCTTTATTCCCTTTTCGCGCTGCTGACCCTCTATTCACATTATTTCGGGCTATTCCTGGTCTTCTCGCAATTTTGCGCCGCGGCCCTCCTTTTCGGGCCGGAACAGGAGAAGAAATTGTATGCAAAGCGGTTCCTCATCAGCGGGCTCATTATCGGGGTGGGACTCATCCCCCTGTTCCCACTCCTGCAGAGTATAGTCGGCATCCACTCGTTTTGGATCGGCCGCCTGCCCGGAGATTGGCTCTTTACCTGTTTCTCCAGTTATTTCAACAATTCCAACGATATCCGGAACATCATGCTGGTATTGTTCGCCGTCTATATCATCGGCGCCTTTGTCCGGCGCAAATGGAAATGGCGGGACGGAAAAAGCTCTCCATTAGGGCTCAGCATCATGGTGCTGGGGACGACCATCGTGCTTACCTACGGCATTCCCTACGTCCGGTCCTTGTTGGTCGTGCCGATGTTGCAGGATCGGTACACCATCGTGATCCTTCCGGCAGTGCTGGCCGCCATCGCCTACGGAATCGCGCTCATTCCGGTCGATGCGCGCTGGAAATGGGTCGGTGTTTCCGTCCTGATGGTATGGTCCCTGCAAAAGGAGATCGGGTTCCTCAAGATCTATTCCAAACCTTATAAGACCCAATTCCGCGAAGTGACAGCCTACATGGCCGCCGATCCCGTCGCGAACCATTACCCGGTTGTCAACGACCGGATCGGCTGGTTCGAATCTTATTATCTCCGTAAATTTGACTATCCGGGCCGGCTGCTGGATGGTCCGAAAGCGGCCATGATCGATTCTGTCATCAAATCGCCCGACATGAATGGCTTTTGGTTGATGGAGGCTCATGGGGCTGGCGAGCCGGGAAGCTCGCTCGATCCGGCCACCCGCCAAAAGGTGGATTCCCACTTCGTGAAAGTAAAAGAACAGCGTTTTCTCGATGCCTGGGCCCAGTTATACCGGCGAAGACCCCTGGCAGAAATAAAACATTGACCGCAAATCGCCTCTCATGAATCGCATAGACAGACTTCATGCCATCCTAACCCATCTGCAAAGCAAGAAGCGAGTGACGGCGCAGGAAATGGCCGATCGCTTCAACATTAGCCTGCGGACGGTCTACAGGGACGTCAAAGCCCTGGACGAGTCCGGCGTGCCGGTGATCGGCGAAGCAGGATCTGGCTATACCATTATGGAAGGATACCGGCTGCCGCCCGTCATGTTCACCCAGGAAGAGGCCAGCGCCCTCCTTCTCGGCTCGAAATTGGCCGAACAGTTCACCGACGGCTCGGTCAAAAAACATTTCCATGGGGCCCTCTTCAAGATAAAGGCGGTGCTCCGCGCCTCCGATAAGGAATATGTGGAGAGCCTGACCGAACACATCGAGATCGTATCCCGGTATACCCCCGATAGCGACTCGCCCCAACAATACCTCTCTACCCTCCAGCAGGCCATCGTTCATAGAAAGTTGGTCCAGCTCCATTACCGCTCCAATATGAAGGAGGAGGTCACCCGCCGGAAGGTGGAGCCGATCGGGTTGCTGCACTATGGCTCCGCCTGGCATCTCATCGGGTGGTGCCATCTGCGTAATGATTACCGGGATTTTCGCCTGAGCCGGATGCTGGGGGTCATCGTCGGGGACGAATTATTCGACCCCAGCGCCCACCCGTCGATAAAGGAGTATATCGAACAGATCAGAAGCGGCTCGGATCTGCAGGAAGCGGTCGTACTCTTTGAAAAGCGGGTCGTAAAATATTTGCAGGAACAGAAATATCTCAATGGGTTCGTGTCCGAGGAAGAGGGCGAGAACTGCGTCCGGATGAAATTCCTAACCACCAACCTTCACTATTTTGCCCGTTGGCTGTTGATGTTTTCCGATGGGGTTCGCGTCGAGACCCCCGCGGAATTAAAGACCTTCCTGCTGGAACATGTAGAAAAATGTTTGGCACATCACCGGGCCTACTGACATAATGCTGTCACTTTAGGGGTGTTCCTTTGAGGAAACCAACGCTCTATGCTTATTCGTACGCATCCCTTTATGACCGTCCTCTATAGTTCCCGCCAGGCCCGGCTGAAAGATCTGCCTGGTCTCTCGCAATCCGGAACGATCGCCCGTGAGCTGTACCGCTATGTGGCCGATCTCGACCTCCTGGTCTGCGGTCCCCAATACTGGTTTTACTATGGTGTGGATGGGAACCCCGATACCCGGTTTACCCTGGAAGTCGCCCTGCCCGTACAGGGCAAAATTCCCACGGCTTTGCTGCCGTACTTTAAACAAATCCCCGCATTCCGCTGTCTTTCCTCGCGTTACGAAGGGCCTTGGGAGGGTATCGGACAGCGCTACGAGCAGATGATGCAGTACATAAAAGAGAATCAATTGAAATTAAGCGGGATTTACGCGGAATCTTTTTTGCATATCGACATCGATCACCCGGATAACCATATCACGGAGATCCAGATCGGATTATGTTAAAATTTTTTGTTATGGCACGAGGCATAGCCGACTGCATAACTCCGTTGAAAAATAATTTACTCGTTATGGCAAAGAACACCTGTGCAGCATTTCTCTTCGACGGCTTCTGCGATGGCGAGCTGGCGCTCGTAATGGCGGCGCTCAACCGGGCGGGCGGCTATAGCCTGGAAACCTTCTCCACCCGGGGCCGGACGGTCACGGCGCGCAGTGGCCTCCGGGTCATGCCCCATACCAGCCTCGGCAATATGCGGCCGGAAGACTTCCAACTCCTCCTGCTTCCCGGCGGCTACCAATGGGAGAAAGGAGACAATCTCGAGATCTTTCCCCTGATTAGAGCGATCCTGGGGCGCCAGCTGCTGATAGCCATCGGCTCGGCCATCCTGGCCCTTGCCGACCTGGGGGTGCTGGATACTACTCCCCACGCCGCCGGCGAACCGGGTTATATCCAAAGCTATTGCCCCGACTATCACGGCGAGCCCTTCCAGTGCCGGGAGATGCTCGTCCACGCCGGCGGGATCATCACGATCGACAGCAATGCCCTCACGGGCCCGGCCAAGGGTATATTGAGTCTTTTCGATACATTGCAGGAAATAACCTTCAACGATCATGAACTTCACGATCCGGCATGTTGAGTACGGCGGCCTAGACCTGGTGAGACTTACAGATGAGAACAGCGGAACAACCATTGGCCTGTTGCCGGGCTACGGCGCCACCCTGCATGAATTCCTTGTCCGGCAAAAGGACGGCACACTTTTCAATGTTATCGATAACTATCACAGCGCCGCCGAATTGAAAAAGGAGATGACCCGGTCGTTTAAAGGACCGAAGTTGTCGCCCTTTCCCTGCCGCATCCCCAATGGGACCTACCAATACGACAACCGGGAATATCATTTCCGGCATCTTTTTTCCGACGGCACCGCCATTCACGGCCTGCTTTATGATAAGCCGTTCGCCGTTACCGCGGAAAATGCCGACGGCGCCGCAATGATAGCGATGGAGTACGATTACAACAACGTCGATCCCGGCTATCCCTTCCGTTACAACTGTCTCGTGCGATACGAACTGCATCCCGATAGCGACCTCGAGGTCACGACGACGGTTACCAATACAGGGGATACCGCAATCCCCATCGCCGACGGCTGGCATCCCTACTGGCGGCTGGGTGGCAGCGCCAACAACTGGCAGTTGCTGTTTCATTCCGAGGCGATCGTCGATTTCGACGAGCGGCTCGTACCCACCGGCGGCCTGACCGAATACGGCCACTTCGGAACCGCCCGCCTGCTCGGCGACACCTTTCTCGACAACTGTTTCGTTCTGAAACCCGAACTGGTGAGCGCCGCCTGCGAGCTATACAATCCCGCCAACGGCCTGCATATCGCCTTTTTCCCCGATCCCAGCTATCCCTATCTACAGATCTATACTCCCCCATCCCGCGACAGCATTGCCGTAGAAAATCTCAGCGGGGCGCCCGATTGCTTCAACAACAAGATGGGACTCGTGCTTTTGCAGCCCGCACATTCGCAAATTTTTACCGTTCGCTATAAGGTCAGCGTCGGCTAATTGAACTAATTTGCCTGCTTAAACAACAAACAGCGATAACAATGAAGATGTTAAAGATACTTTTGCCCGTAGCCCTGGCCTTTTGTTTCACCGGCTGTCTCGATATCGAAGAAAATGTTGAGGTCCGCAACGACGGCAGCGGGCAGTTGGTCGAAGACATGGATGCAAGCCAGATGGTGGATATCCTGCAAACCTATATGGGCAAGGAAGAGATGGCAAAGAAAGGGATCGTGACGATGGATACGACCGTCAATCTGAAAGACGTCGTCGACACCAGCAGCGCCCTCACCGCCGAAAAGAAAGCCCTCCTCCGGCCGGGCAAGATCCATATCCAATTGGACATGGACAAGAAGATCCTCAAGACCCGCATGACCTTTCCCTATACCAGCCAGGAGAACCTACAGAAGCTGTACACCGTGATGGGGGATGGCTCCTCGCTGGGTAACGCAAAGCTCTTCGGGAATTTGGGTGGTGGCGAAGAAGGCGGCGGCGCAAGCCCCGATCTAAGCCAATTCACGGGCATCTATACCTACGTCGCCAAAGATGGTCTGATGTCCAGGAAGGTGGACCGCGAAAAATGGAAGGCCCTGACCGATAATCCCCAGATGGCCCAGATGAAGCAGGCTTCGCAGATGGGTATGGAGATCAACTATACGACGAACATCACCCTGCCCCGCCCGGTAAAGAAAGTCTCCAACCCCACGGCTAAGCTGTCGGAGGATAAGAAGACCGTCTCCTTAAAATATAATATCATCGACGCGCTGGATCACCCCGAGCAGTTTGAATATACGATAGAATATTAGTATATTTCTTTCATGACAAGATCCTCATCCTGCTGCGTAGTAGGGCTATTGTTTGCCTGTATTGCCTGCCGCCAACCCTCGCAATCGGCCGCATCGTCCACCGCCGCTGTCGCTATCTCCGATGCCCTTGCCCATAACATGACAGGCGTATACGCCGGCCGATACAGCAAAGGGATGATCCGGCTGTTCATCAATTATATTTCCGGGAATACTGCCTCGGGTTATAATATCCATAAGGGGCTGCGCCGGAACATCAATGGCCAGGTGGAACAAAAGGGCGGTCAGCTGCTGTTCGTCCTGAAAGAGCCCGGTGGCAATCCCTACGACGGCACCTTTTATATTACGCTCGACACGATTAGTCAGAAGATGACAGGGAAATGGATCCCGGCGGATACCTCCAAAGCCCATGCGGGCGAACTGAATTTGTCACGGGTGAACGAGCCGGAAAAGGACGAGTTGGAGGAACTTATAACGGCCGATTGGGAAGGCGATCTCGGAAAACTCAGCTTTAGCACCGGCGGGACCGTTGACCTCGAATATCATCCAAACGACGATGTGAGCGCCCAGTTGATGACGGTGCATGGTAACTACGAACATCAGGGAGATACCATCCGGATAGAATGGCAGCGCAATAGCCGGACTCCGGTGCTGAAGATGCGGCTCGTCCAAAAGCCCTACGTCGAAGGCTCGGATCAGGTGGAATCCCAGCTTCCCCGCCTCGAGGGCAGTGGCGTGAAATTCACCAAGAACGTGGCAGGATAAACATGAAACGTTGGTTCTATCCAGCCATGTCGTTGCTGGCCCTGGCCTTCTTTTCCAATCTGATGATCGGGCTGACGCTTCCCTATATGGCTATGCGGAGCAACACCGGATTCCTGCATACCAAATTGAGCATCTATCATCTCCGGCATTGGCGTTTCAGCTTTTACATCCACGTCTTCCTTAGCAGCCTGGTCTTATTGGCAGGATTTACCCAATTCGCCCCACGCCTCCTGGTCCGGTATCCCAGGATTCACCGGTCGATGGGTTGGATCTATCTTGTCATCGTCACGGTTGTCAGTGGCCCGGCGGCATTTGTTTTGGCCCTTTATGCCAATGGCGGTTGGGGAGCGCGCATCAGCTTTGCCCTGCTTGCCCTATTGTGGATCGGCTTTACCGCTGTCGCGGGATACTGTGCCTTTCGCCGTCGCTTTAGCCTGCATGGCGCCTTTATGTTCCGGAGCTATGCGCTTACTTTATCCGCGATCACCCTTCGGGCCTACACCTGGCTTATGGACTGGCTATTGTTGCCCATCCATCCGAGAGAGATCTATATACTATCGGCCTGGCTAAGCTGGATACCCAATCTTCTTCTTGCGGAGATCCTTATCCGAAAGGGATGGGTGGAAAAAGTATATCCGGGGTTGGCCTAGCGCGCGGCAAGAGAGGAGCCCATCGATTCGAATTTCCCGCTGCTGCCGATGTGATATTGTTTGGGTTTGGAGGGAGTCTCGCCGCTGATATTGTCCGCTCCATAACCCGCCTCTTCGGGTTTCTCCTTGTAGGTGACGGCAAATTCCTGGACCTGGAAGAGCAGGTTGGGCTGAATGCTGAAAGCCATGAAATTCTTTGCCACGTCTTCCCGGCCGGCCACGGGCAGCATATCGATGATCTTTCCATGATGATCGTAACTTGCGAGGGTATAGACCAGGCTGCTTTCACCTTCGGCGCCCTCCATGGTCGAGCAATAGATCAATGCGATATAATTGGCATCCCTGTGGATCAGCCCCACATAGTAATAGTTGTAGCTTTCTTCCCTTGCAAATCGCACATTCCTCATCTCGGGGATATACTTTTCATATTGCGTGGAGATATCTGCGCCATGACCATGTGCCTGTATCCATTTACGATCGATGACGAGGGGCAGGGACAGGTCGGGAAACTGCCCCGAGAAACTTTCCCAGAGCCCTTTGTCGGAATTGATGCCCGGGCCGCCGCCAACGGCGGCTACATATGTCGCGTCGAACAGGGGTGTGCCGGCCAAATTGGGAAATTGCGTCTTTTGCAGAAAGTCCCGGGGATGCGCATAACCCATTTCGATCGCTAGCTCCATATAATGAAGCGCCTTCTCGCTGGGGATCTTGTTTCCATCCTCATCTTTGTTAAACGCGCTATCCCGGTTGGAATAGGCGAGCGCATACCGGGCCATCACGTTGGCCAGGGGCGTATAGTTCAGCTTTTCCGCGATATACAGGGCGTTTATCGCCTCGTCATATTTCCGCCCGGCGATGAGCAATCCCGCCAGGTCGAAGTAAGCTCTTGCGGTGGGGTTAAGCTGCACGGCACTCTCGAACAGCGCGAGGCTACCCGCCGTATCGGAGCCTTTTTTGAACAATGCGACGGCCTCCTGTATCTTTTTGCCGGCCGCTTTTTCGTCACCACTCCCGGCGACCATTCGGACGGTATCTATCGAATACATGGACGTCGCCGTAAGCGAAAGCGGGGGATGGGAAGCGCTATGGCAGGAAACGATAAAAAGGGCAAGCACCGGCAGGCAGGATAATGATCTCATGGTAAAGGGTGTTACCGGGCAAGATAGAAAATAATTGTTACCCGTAAAAGCGGAAACCGCGCTAACTTTGCCCATTCGACGGACAAGCGATCCGTCTAAAAGGACATTTCACCAGTATGGAACAAACAGATTTCCTGGTTATCGGCTCCGGTATCGCCGGCCTCAGCTATGCGCTGAAATTAGCCCAGCGCTTCCCCGACAAGCGCGTCCTCGTCATCACCAAAACCCGGATCGACGAGACCAATACCAAATACGCCCAGGGCGGCATCGCCGGGGTGACCGACTTCGAACACGACAGTTACGAGAAACATATCCAGGATACCCTGGTGGCCGGCGACGGGCTCTGCAATCCCCAAACGGTGGAGATAGTCGTAAAGGAAGGTCCGGCAAGGATACAGGAGATAGTCGACTGGGGGACCCGGTTTGACAAAGACTCCGAAGGAGATTATAAGCTGGGCCGCGAAGGCGGGCACTCGGAGTTCCGCATCCTCCATCACAAGGACGTCACCGGCAAGGAAATAGAAAGGGCCCTGCTCGAGACCGTCGGCAAACAAAAAAATATCGAGATCCATAAACACTGGTTCGTTCTCGACCTCATCACCCAGCACCACCTGGGCTATCTCGTCACCAAGTCGACACCCGACATCGAGTGTTACGGCGTATATGCGCTCGATCAGCATACCAACAAGATCGTCCGTATCCTCTCGAAGATCACTTTGCTGGCCACCGGTGGTAACGGCCAGGCCTATCGGACGACGACCAATCCGAAGATCGCCACCGGCGACGGCGTGGCGATGGTCTACCGGGCCAAGGGCCGCATCGAGAACATGGAGTTCATCCAGTTCCATCCTACCGCGCTTTTCGAAGCCGGTGTCAGCCCCTCCTTTCTCATCACCGAGGCCGTCCGCGGCGACGGCGGCATCCTGCGCAACGCAAAGGAAGAGGCCTTTATGGAGCGGTATGACGAACGGAAAGACCTCGCCCCCCGCGATATCGTAGCCCGGGCCATCGACAGCGAAATGAAACGGACCGGTACCGAACATGTCTATCTCGACTGCCGGCATATGGATATCGAAAAATTCATCGAACACTTCCCGAACATCTATGCCAAATGCAAATCGATCGGCATCGATGTGGCAAAGCAGATGATCCCCGTGGCGCCGGCCGCCCACTACAGCTGCGGCGGCATCAAGGTCGACGAATGGGGTCGCACTTCGATCAATCGCCTGTACGCCTGCGGCGAATGTTCCTCGACGGGACTGCATGGGGCCAATCGCCTGGCCAGCAATTCCCTGCTGGAGGCGCTGGTCTTCGCCCATCGCTGTTACCTGGACAGCGTCGAGCTGATCGACGTCCTCGATTTTAAGGAAGACATCCCCGACTGGAACGCCGAGGGAACCACGGAACCCGAGGAAATGATCCTCATCACCCAAAGCGGCAAGGAATTGCAGCAGCTGATGAGCGACTATGTGGGCATCGTCCGCACCCACACCCGTTTGCAACGGGCGATGAAACGTCTCGATCTGCTGCATGAAGAAATAGAGACGTTGTATGAAACGACCACCGTATCGCCGCAGCTCTGCGAGGTACGCAACCTGATAACGGTCGGGTACCTGATCGTAAAGGAGGCCTCGTTCCGGCGGGAGAGCCGAGGGCTGCATTACAATACGGATTATCCGAAAAAAAGCCCCATCTTACAGAACATCGTGCTTTAACCGCCTCAACCGTTATCTTTGGCGCATGAACACTGCTGCATCCCGGCCGGTCCGCAAGGCCATGATCCTGGCCGCAGGCCTCGGTACCCGGTTCAAGCCCTGGACGGACCAGCATCCAAAGGCCCTGGCTCCCGTTAACGGCAAGTCGCTGCTGCAACGCAATATCGAATATCTCCAACGCCACGGCATCTCCGATCTCGTGATCAACGTCCATCATTTCGCGGACCAGATAATCGGCACCTTGAAGGACAATAAGGGCTGGGGCAGCCGTTATGTCATCAGCGACGAGACAACGCAGGTCCTCGAGACCGGCGGCGGCCTGAAAAAGGCCCGGCCCCTGCTGGATGACGGTCCCTTCGTGCTGATAAATGTGGATATCCTTACCGATTTGGATCTGTCCGCCATGATCGCCGATCATCTTCGGCGCCGTCCCCTGAGCACCCTGGCCGTCACCGATCGCAGCACCTCCCGCTATTTTCTCTTTTCCGACAAGGACGAACTTTGCGGCTGGCGCAACGTCCAGACGGGACAGGAACGGCCCGCACGACCCGCAAACGGCCCGCTGATCCCAAAGGCCTTTAGCGGCATCCACGTTATCGACCCGGCGATCTTCCCGCTTATCGGCCGGGAAGGGAAATTCTCAATGGTAGATGTGTATCTTGACCTCGCAGCTGCCCACCCCATCCGCGGATTCGATCACAGCAACTCCAAATTCATTGACGTGGGAAGGCCCGAAGCCGCGGAAGCGGCGGCGAAGCTGTTCCCATTATAAAAACATTAATTTTAGCTGGCGCAACGCGCCCGATCCCGGTAACACGATAATTTTATCCCGTATGAAAAAATTCGCTGCCGGCCTCCTGGCCCTTGGCCTCTCAGCCGCTGCTTTCGCCCAGACAGAAGTAAAAAAAGTTGTATTGCCTAACGGCTGGTCGCTCACGCCTGCGGGTCACAGCCTCCCATTGGGCGATCTTCCGCTCAATATCGCCGTATCGGCCAGTGGCAAATATGCCGCGGTGACCAACAACGGACAGAGCACCCAGACCTTGCAGCTGATCGATGTTGCCGATGAAAAAGTGCTGGATACCGTGATCATTCAGAAATCCTGGCTGGGTCTCCGGTTCAGCGCGGACGACAAATGGATCTATGCCTCGGGTGGTAACGACAATATGATCCTCCGCTATGCCGTCAATCCGCATCCGTCGGCCGGTCACCCTGGTCTCGTGTTGACCGACAGCATCGTTCTTGGTAAGAAATGGCCCGAAAAGATATCGCCCGCGGGTCTGGATATCGACGACAAACGGGGTTTGCTGTACGTAGTGACCAAGGAAAATAACTCCCTTTATATTGCCGATCTCGCGACCCGCGCGGTGGTCCGGCGCCTCGACCTCGGCGGCGAGGGGTATACCTGCCGGCTTTCGAAGAATCGCAAGGAACTCTACATCACCTGCTGGGGATGTGACAAGCTGCTCGTTTTCGATACCGAAAAACGGGCGATTGCCGCAGAGATCCCGGTTGGCGACAATCCCAATGACATCTGCGCGTCAAAGGACGATCGCTGGCTCTTTGTGGCCAATGCAAACGACAATTCCGTGTCGGTGATCGATATCCGGAACCGCAAAGTAGTGGAAACCTTGAATGCGGCCCTGTACCCGGACGCGCCTCCCGGTTCTACCACCAATGCGCTGGCCTTGTCGGGAGACGACAAGACCCTGTATGTGGCCAATGCGGACAACAACTGCATCGCCGTCTTCGATGTTCACGAACCCGGCTCGGCGCACTCCAAAGGCTTTATCCCCGTCGGCTGGTACCCGACGGCCGTAAAGGTGATCGGTAAAAAGATCTGGGTAGCGAATGGGAAGGGGTTGACCTCCCTGGCCAATCCCAATGGTCCGAGCCCGGTCGGCCGGCGCCAGGAAGTGAACTACCAACAAGGCGATCTGAAGAAGGTCCAACCCGTACAATACATCGCCGGACTGTTCAAGGGCGCCATGAGCATTATCCCCGAACCGGATGAAAAGACGCTCGGTGACTATTCGACGCAGGTGTATCAGAACACGCCCTATACAAAGAACGGTGAACTGACGGCCACGGGCGAAAGCGGCAATCCCATCCCCATGAAGGTCGGCGACAGCTCCCCGATAAAATATGTCTTTTATATCATAAAAGAGAACCGCACCTATGACCAGGTGCTGGGCGACGTAAAAGAAGGCAATGGGGATACGAGCCTGGTGCTGTTCGGCGAGCATATCACGCCCAATCTGCATTCGATCGCGCGGGAGTTCGTCCTGTTGGATAACTTTTATGTCGACGCGGAAGTCAGCATGGACGGACATAGCTGGAGCATGGGCGGCTATGCCAACGACTACCTGGAGAAGAACTGGGTGACCAGCTACGGCGGCCGTGGCGGATCCTACGACGGGGAAGGCAACCGGGCGATCGCTAATAACAAGGGCGGTTATATCTGGGATCATTGCCAGCGCGCAGGGGTCTCCTATCGCACCTACGGCGAATTTGCCGACAATGCCCTGAAACCGAATATCCCCGTGCTCGTCGGCCATACCTGCCCGTATTACAAAGGCTGGGACCTGGGCTTCTACGACACCGCGCGGGTTACCCAGTGGAAACGGGATTTTGATTCCCTGGTCGCGGCCGGGGCGCTGCCTCATCTTAACACCGTGAGACTGGGCAACGATCATACCGAAGGATTGAGAAAAGGAAGACTTACCCCCTTTGCGCATGTCGCGGACAATGACCTCGCGGTCGGTCTGTTCATGGAACACCTGAGCAAGAGCCCCGTTTGGAAAGAGAGCGTGGTATTTATCCTCGAAGACGATGCGCAGAACGGACCGGACCATGTCGATGCGCACCGGAGCCCTGTATATGTAGCCGGCGGAATGGTACGACGTCATTTCGTCGATCATACGACTTACTCGACGACCTCGGTCCTTCGGACGATGGAGCTGATCCTTGGCATTGCGCCGATGTCTCAATATGATGCGGCGGCCACGCCGATGTGGCGCTGTTTTACCAATACGCCCGATGGAACCCCGTTCCGGTCCTTGCCGGCCAATGTCAGCCTGGAGGAAAGGAATACGGTGTCTAATGAATGGTCGCGGAAATCGTCCAACATCGATCTTACCCGCGAAGACCGCGTTCCCGATGCTCTTTTCAATGAGATACTCTGGAAAGCAATAAAGGGCGCTGATGCGCCCTTACCCGCACCGAGTCGTGCGGCCTTTGTTAAAAGTTCTCCTGTCAAGGATAGTGACTAGCACTGTCAGTGGCTGTGACTAGCGACCATGCCAGTGGTTCTCGCGTTCGAAACGTTCGTGGTCGAATCTCCGGCCACGGAAGTAGGGGCGATGTTCCCGCTCGAAGCGGTAATGATAGTGTGAATAGTAGGCGCGATCGCGATAGTGTCCATGCCAGGCGGGATAACTATAGTAGGTATAACCGGGGTAGTCTCTTTCAAAGTTGACGCTTACATGCACCTGGGCGCTGGCCGATTGAACGGCGAGCGAACCGGCGAAGATCATAGCAAGTACAAAAAGTTTCGTTTTCATAAAATCATATTTTAGGTTAAGTTAGAAATGCAATAAGAATGCCTGGTAAAAAGAAAGGGCCCTTGGGCCCTTTCTGTCAATGTGTTAGGGCGTGTTACCACCTTCTGTGACCATACCCGGGGCGCTCGTAGCCACGTCCATGACCCCAACCACGATCGTGTTCCCAACCTCTGTGGTTAAAGCGTCCGCCATAGAAATAGGCTCTGTGGTCTCTTTCAAACCAGGGACGATAGTGCTGGAAGTAGACCCGGTCGCGGTAGTGACCGGACCAGGCCGGGTAGTCGTAATAGACATAACCGGGGTACTCGGATTCACAAACTTCGGGGGCGGCATAATAGCCGCCGCCATAAGCCGGAGCGGGTTGATCATAGGCGGGATCAGGTTGCTCGTATACGGGAGCAGGAGCGGTGTAAACAGGAGCCGGTGCAACATACACCCGCGGACCGGGGATACGAAAGCCGACGTGCGCGTTTACATATACCTGTGAATAGCTTTTGGTAGCGATGAGGCTAGCGGCTACGACAGCGGTGAAGACCATTACCTTTTTCATATCTGTAGATTTTTAGTTAGCGGATGTTTTGTTGCTGTTTACATCCATGTATATATAGATATGAATGGGGTGGGAAGATTTAATCCCACCTTGTTAAAAATACCATAAAGGGTAATTTGATGATAATCAGGCGGTAAAGCCGATGGCTGCGATGGCTGTGCCAAAGGAGGTGTCGCGATGCGCTATGGCTATAGACCGTATGAAAATAATGCGGCGGATAGGGGAAATCGGCCAGCTCGCCAAGATGCAGCTGCATCAGCTGGCGGGCGATAAATCGCCTGTTCCGCCGGTAGGCTTGCTGGTAAAGGGAGGCCGAAGGTTCCACGCCGGCAAGAAACCCGATCCGCAGGACGCCGGCGGCCTCCTCCAGCAATCGTCCCGCCCCGGAACCGATCTCGAGGACGTGTTGATAAGGTTGCAGCCGCAGCTGGTCGATGATCCAGCCGTTCAGCTGCCTGCTGCCGGGACGAAGCCATCCCGTAGCCTTTTCTGGCGCATTGGGCGCGGGGAACGCGATCATGGCTTCTCCGCCCTGCAGCGGCCTCCCCAGTCTTGTCTGAACTTTTCCCTCACTTCCGGCGTCATGGTCATCCATTTCTCCCGGAGCCGATCCTTCATGCGTCCCCTGGGACCGCCGCCGCGAAAGCCGCTGAAGAGGATCTTGGCCAGCAGGAAGAGGCCCAGGGCCTGCCAGAAGGTGATCGACGGGAGATGGAATATCTCCGGCATCAGCGCATTCCAAAGCAGCATTACGAGGATGCCGAATCCTATCACGCCTGCGATCACCAGGAAAATGATGCCGGCAATCTTGCGTGCTCTAAAACGTTTCATATTCTTTCGCATTTAATGTTCTATTATTTCGTTGTACAGCGTCAGCAATCGTTCCCGGAGATGCAAGACGGCATACCGCTTTCGCGAGATCAGCGTGTTCTCCTTCTCCCCTGTCAGCTCCGAGATCTCCTTAAAGGAGAGATCACCCAGTTCGTTCCAGACAAAGACGGCTTTCTGCTCTTCGGGCAGCTGGTCGAGCGATTCCGGCTTCTTCTTCCGGTAACGGTCGATGATCTTGTTCCGGGCAACGGCGCTCGCCCAAACGGGCTGCTACTATGATGACGGATGAGCCGTACCGATATTTTAAATTATCTAAAAAAAATTATTTGGCCTCGGTGACCGGTCAATCTCTTGGTAGACAGAAGTCAAACGGCATGGATGACATACGTGACCACCCCCCAGATGGCAAATTCGGCGCCCGAAAGATCGACATCGATAGGGGAGAGCCTGGGCGTCTCCGGCACCAGGCGGATCTTGTTGAAGGTCTTTTCGAGCCGGCGGATCAGCATCTCGCCGTTGAGATTGGCGATGACGACCTTCCCGTTCACGGCCTTCGCGCTCCGATCGACGATCACCACGTCGCCGTTGAAAATACCCGCCCCCGTCATGGCATCGCCGCTCACCCGCATCAAAAAAGTGGCCGGCTTGTTCCTGATCAGCTGTTCATTGAGATCGACGCCCCGTTCCATATATTCTTCTAACTCCATAAATTACTATTATGGCCCCCGGTGTTTAGCCGGGAGGCCAGGCGCAAAAAATAATTTTATACTTACTAACTTATTTAGTAAATTTATGCTAAATTGTTGATCGTATAAAATCTTTTTTATGGAAACCGGGTTAGTAAAACAATCATTTTCACCGCCAAAGCTCGAAGCATCGCGAAGGGCTGAATATCTGTTGGTTATTTATCCCTATGGGGATCTTCAGGACAAACTGCTGGAGGCGCAGCAGCAATTCTCCGCGGACTACGGTCTGCAGGTGACGGTCCGCAACCGCCCGCACATTACCGTGGCGGCCTTCCAGGCGGGCGAGCCGATGGAAAACACCCTGATCCGTTGGATCCAGCGCATCTGCAACCGCTATCGCAGCTTCAACCTCACGCTCAACAATTACAGCGGTTTTCCGCCGCACACCACCAGGCCGCCGGAGTCCATTCAGCGAATCACCGGCACCATCTACCTGCGTGTCCAGGACCCCGAACCCTTCCGGGAGCTGATGCGGCAGCTGCGGGCCATCGACGATTTCATCCGCAGCTGCGGCTGTCCGCCGGTGAATCTGATCAGCCGGCCCTTTCTGTCCATCGCAGGCGGGCTGACCGAGCAGACCTACAATAAGGCAATGCCCGATTATTCGCGCCGGGATTTCCACGAAAGTTTCCGCGTCGATCAGCTGGTGCTCCTGAAAAGAGAACACGCCTTCGACGCCTGTAAAACGATAAACATCTTCCGGCTGCTGCCGGAAGACAACGCTCCACAATCTTAAACAGAACGTCATGAAACAAGCCATCAAACCCATTGCAGCAACGCTCAATGAGACCTATAAGAAACAATTAGCCATCAACGAATACCAGCTGATCCTCAATCCGCACGAAGAGCTCCGCACCCGCATCCTTCACCTGCGGAACGCGTTCTCGGACGCCTACCAGGCGCCGATCCTAACGGGAAAGCCCCATGTGACACTGGTGCGGTTCACCCAGCTTGTCCTGATGGAAGATCGCATCCTGCAGCGTCTCCGGACGATCGCCATGGGCTACTGTCCCTTCAAGGTAGAGCTCAAGAACTTTGGCAGCCTGCCCACCCACAGCATCTTTATCAACGTCACCAGCAAGTTGCCCGTCCGCGGCCTGGTCACGGAAATAAAAGACGTGCAGCGCCTGATGAAGCTGGACAAAGAGCACAAGCCGCATTTTCTCGATGAGCCCAATATGCTCATCGCCCGCAAGCTGTTGCCCTGGCAATACGAGAAAGGCTGGCTGGAATATTCCAATAAGAGTTTTGCCGGCAAGTTCATCGCAGACAGTATGCTGCTGTTGAAGCGGCGGCAGGGGGACCGCAACTGGCAGATCGCCGAACGGTTCGCCTTCCAAAACCTGCCGGTCTCGACCCGGCAGGGAGAATTGTTCGCATAGGTCGGCCACGGGCCGGCCGGCCGAAGGCCCATCATTAGCGAACTCGACGGCGCTTGCGCCGCGTTCTGAAGAATGAAACATAAACACTGAAGAGAATGAATCCAGAAGAAGCAGAAAGCCCGCAAGCCCCCCTATCCTATCTGAAAGGACGGGGCGCCCAGTTCAATCCCAAGAACCGGTTCCTCAAGAACGAACGGGTAAAAGAACATATCGAAGGCATCGACGACTGGGTCGAACCGAATGTCGAGACCCAATATCTCGAAGACCAGGCCAAAGGCATCGTCAACAAGGTCGACAGCCCCGACGTGGGAATGTGGTACAGCATGAACCCCTACCAGGGCTGCGAACACGGCTGCACCTACTGTTACGCCCGCAACGCGCATGAATATTGGGGCTACAGCGCGGGCCTCGACTTCGAGCGGAAGATCATCGTCAAAAAGAACGCTCCGGAGCTGCTGCGCAAATTCCTGATGAATCCCAAATGGGAATGCCTGCCGATCTCGCTGAGCGGCAATACCGACTGTTACCAGCCCGCCGAACGCAAGTTCAGGATCACCCGGCAACTGATCGAGGTCTGCCGGGAATTCAACCAGCCCGTCGGCATCATCACCAAGAATGCGGGGATCCTGCGCGATAAAGACATCCTGCACGACCTGGCCGCGAAGAACCTCGTATCGGTGCTGGTGTCGATCACCTCCCTCGACGAACCGCTCCGCCAGCTGATGGAGCCCCGCACCACGACGGCGCGGCAGCGTCTCCGCACCATCCGCGAGCTCAGCGAGGCCGGCGTCCGAACGGGCGTCATGCTCGGCCCTATGATCCCCGGGCTCAACGAGCACGAAATGCAAAGGATCATGAAGGCCGCCTCGGAGGCCGGGGCCACCTTCTCGGCCTATACCTTCATCCGACTCAACGGCGCCATAAAGCTCATCTTCCACGATTGGCTCTACAAATGCTTCCCCGACCGCGCCGACAAGGTGTGGCACTTTATCGAAGCCAGTCACGACGGAAAGGTAAATGACTCGCGCTTCGGCGTCCGCATGCGCGGCGAAGGCAACTATGCCCAGCTCGTGTCCCAGCAATACGCCCGCTACGCCGAAAAATACGGCCTCAACGCCGAGCGCTGGGAACTGGACTGCTCGCAGTTTCGTCGCCCGGGAGAGCAGATGAGATTATTCTAACCCGAATGATCATGGAGTATCTTCCACCCGTCCTTGCGACGCACCATCGTCAGCGAGAACGTTCCCTTCCGCTCGGGGTATTTGTCGTTGGCCCTGAGGATGAACCTGCCCGTAAGCAGCGCATAATCCTTTCCCAGCAGCGTCAGCTGATAGGTGTCATAAGCAAGCTCCTGCTTGGGATGACCGCCGGGGAAATAGTATTTGACATACATCCCGCGGATGCTGTCAAGCCCTACCCGGCCGGACGAAAGCATCATCGTCGCGGAAGGATCGTATAAGGACATATAAGCATCCAGATCGCCCTTGTTCCATTGCTCTGTTGCGGCATTCATCGCCGCAAAGATCTCTTTTTCGGCCGCGGCCTGTGCCGTGGAACCAGCCTGCGCCCGGGCGCCGCCGGCAGCAAAGAACAAAAGAATGGCAAGAAGTAGAGGATTTTTCATAAACTTGAAAGTACAAACAATTTTCATGCGATATACGCGAATGCCCATCGAAGCCGAATCCCCCGAGCAAATGGGGTACGACAAGATCCGCAATAACCTCTCCGAAAGCAGCTACACCGACGCCTTTCTGAACGAATGCACCGAAGACGCCGACCTCGGCCGCCTCCTGCTCTGCTATGGATCGCACGAAGGCCATGAAGGCCTCCGCAAGCTGATCGTAAAAGACGCCGCGAACCTGACGCCCGCCGACGTCCTGCTCACCATCGGCGCCGCCGGCGCCCTCTTCATCATCGCCACCAGCCTCCTCGAAAAAGGTGACGAACTGATCGTCGTCCGACCCAACTACGCCACCAATATCGAGACTCCCCGCGCCATCGGCGCCACGATACGCTTTATCGATCTGCAATTTGAAAACAAATGGGCCCTCGATACCGACCAGGTCAAAAACGCGATCACTCCCAAAACCCGCTATATCTCGGTGACGCATCCCCACAACCCTACCGGCGCCTGCCTCGAAGAGACGCAATTGAAGCAGCTGGCCGGCATCGCCGAAACCCATAACCTCTATGTGCTGGTCGACGAGACCTATCGCGATATGGTCTTCGGTTCCCAACTCCCACTGGCGGCAGAATACTCGCCAAGGATGATCAGCGTCTCCTCCGTCTCAAAGACCTACGGTCTGCCCGGCCTCCGCACCGGCTGGATCATCTGCCGCGACCGGCCCCTATTCGAAACCTTCCTCGCGGCAAAGGAACAGATCCATATCTGCGGCCCCGTCATCGACGAAGAGCTGGCCTGGCGATTCCTCCTTCACCGCGACCGCCATTTTCCCCGCATCGCCGCGGATATCCGGGCAAAATTCGAACAGGTGAACCACTGGATACAACGACAGGAAGATTGGGAATGGGTGGAACCCCGGGGCGGCTGTGTGGGTTTCCCGCGGCTGAAGGCGCCGCAGACCGTGGATATCGACCGCTTCTATCAGTCCCTGCTGGCCGACTACGGCACTTATGTCGGGCCCGGTCACTGGTTCGAGATGCCGCGCCACTATATGCGGCTGGGCTTCGGCTGGCCCACGCGTGAACAATTGGCCGAAGGCCTGGATGCGCTTACCGCCGCGGTAAATGCATCGCGTCGCTAATGCAGCAGGGCCGAAACCGAGGCAGCAGTACGAACGCCAGGCATCGTCAAGGCTGGGCGGCGTTGAACTCCGCCAGCCGCCGGCCCTCACTCTCAATAATGGATTTCGTCCCGAGCAACATCTTCTCCAACGCCGCAAATGCCTCGGCCTGCTGCCCCACGGCCATCGCCAGGCATCCGTTCTCGAACTGCTGACATTGACCCTGCTGCGCCGTCAGACCGACAAACCCGAATAAGGGTTTGATCTTATGCACCGCACTTTTCAGCCCGGCAATATCGCTCTCATGGTAAGTGGTGATAATTCTATCGACAAATTCGTCATACTCGCGGAGGACATCGTTGAAAGTCTCTTCTATCATGACATAATCGCCTGCATATAAATCGATTATATACTTGCTGTCGATGGCATCGCTAAACGTAAAAATGGTATTGGATAAAGGCTTCTCCATACGAATGGGTCGATAAATAACGAGGCCTATAATAAAATATTGCCTTCGGACGTTCACTGAGGGGTTTAGCGAGAAACCCTTATTCGAGTAATACATTCGAAATCCTGTGAGCAACCCAATTGTATCGGTATTTACGTCCTTCTATGAAGACATAGTCTATTCCGGACTTCGGGACGACTATACTCCTGCCAAAAGGAAAAAGACGATCCGGTTCAACCAGTTTATCCTCCTCATTCTCATCGCGCACTTTGTCTGCGTCATCTCCTACTTCTGTTTCGGTCTCTTTATCAGCGCCCTGATCAATCTCACGGCTGCCTATTTCTTTATCGTTGCCTATCACCTCAACCTGCGGCGGCAGTTCAAGCTGGCTCGGATCCTGTCCGTGCTGAACCTCAACTTCTACCTCGCCGTGATGAACTATATGGAAGGTCTCCGGGCCGGGGAATACCTGTTCTTCTTCCCCTACTTCCTGATCATGACCTTCATCATCAGCTTTACCCGCAGCATCTGGGAACTGGTCTTTGCCTACTCGCTCACCCTCGCCTGCATGGGGTTCTGCTATTATCTATGCCCTGCCGAGAACCACTACCAGGTACATATCGCCGGCATGTTCGACCGGCTCTTCGACAGCAACCTGGGTCTTTCCCTCCTGCTGACCACCTTTTTCTCCTTTGCGATCGTAAAGATCAATCGAAATAATGAAGAGGCGATCATGAAGGAAAAGCAATTCGTCGATACCATCTATAATACCTCCCTTGACGGCGTATTTATTCTCGACGCGGAAGCGCTGGTCATCACCGATTGCAATAACCGCGCGGTCGAACTGCTCGAGATCGAGGACAAACGGAACATCGTCGGCGCACCCATGGACAGCCTTTTTACAAAAGAACATATCCAGCTGTTCCGCAACATCGAGAAAAAGCCCGCCGGCGATAGCGCCAACAGCTGGCAGGGCGAGCTGGCCCTCACTTCCAAAAAGGACAATACCGTTTTCGCATTCGTGAATGTGGTCTCGTTCTTCGATGACAACCGCCATTTCTGGAAGATCAGCATCCTCGACATCTCGGAGATCAAGATGACGCAGTTCGAGCTGATGAAGGCCAAGCAAAAGGCCGAAACGGCGTCGAAGGCCAAGTCGCGCTTCCTGTCCAATATGAGCCATGAGCTGCGGACCCCGCTGAACGGCATCATCGGCGCATCCAACCTGCTGCTGCAGGAGCAATATCTGCCCGAGCAGGTCTCCCATCTCGAGATCCTCAAGATCTCCTCCGAGCACATGATGGTGCTGATCAACGAAATTCTCGATTTCAACAAGATAGAGTCCGGCCGCTTTGAGCTGGAGAACGTACCCGTCAACATGCGGGCCTTCCTCCGCAAGCTCGAGACCCAGTTCTCGGTGCAGGCGCAAAGCAAGGGCCTGTTGTTCCTGGTCGACATCGACGAGAACCTGGAAGCGGAATACCTGACCGATGAAACTAGGCTCAACCAGGTGTTGAGCAACCTGCTGTCAAACGCCATCAAGTTCACGCACACCGGCGGCATCACGCTGGGCGCCAGAAAGATCTCTTCCACGAGCAAGAAGTCCACGATCCAGTTCATGGTCCAGGATACCGGCATCGGCATCCCGGGGCATAAGCAGCAGGAGGTGTTCGACAGCTTTACGCAGGCCGATACCGATACGACGCGGAAATACGGCGGCACGGGTCTGGGCCTGGCGATCAGTAAAAAGCTGGTGAGCCTTTTCTCCGGCGACCTGCAGGTACGCAGCGAGGAAGGGAAGGGGAGCACCTTCTATTTCACGATCGAGCTCGAGATCAATGAGAACGCCAAGATGTACATCAACGACGAGAAGGTGAAACACCTGCCCGTCTTTAACCAGCTGCGGGTCCTCATCGCAGAAGATAATATCGTCAATATGCGCGTAGCGCGGAAATTCCTCACCAAATGGGGCATTGAGGTGCATGAGGCCGTCAACGGCCTCGAAGCCGTCGAGAAGTTCCGCCGCGGCAATTTCGACCTCGTACTGATCGACCTGGAAATGCCCGAGATGGACGGCATCACCGCGCTGGCCGAGATCCGGAAGGTGCATCCAACCGTGCCGGCGATTGCTTTTACCGCCGCCGTCTACGAAGACATGCGCGTCGACCTCATGAAGAAAGGATTCATGGAGGTCGTGCCCAAACCCTTCCGTCCCGAAGACCTCCACAACAAGATCCAGAAGCTGATCTTAAATCGCGCTTAAGCAGCCAGCGGAACACGGATTCGCCGCCCAAAAAATTTTTTTGTTTTTTAACGAAAAACAGAAAAAGAATTTTATTTTTGTCCATCATAATAAAACGCGCACTCAATATGCTACGACAGTCTGCAAATACACAACTTAGTTCCTGGTATAACCAGATTAAGGTGTGTACCTGCGCGGGGCATAAAGTGCTGTAAACTCGAACAAAAAAAGCCAGCATATAAAAGCCCCGCCGAAACGCGGGGCTTTTTCGTATGGGAACCACAAATTGTAAACATATTAGCTCTTGTATTGTCCATCGACCGAATGGTATTCGATAAGCGCTACCTTGTAGTGTCTAAGAAGCCCCGGTCGAACGACGACCGGGGCTTCTTAATATAAAAAGGAGGGAAGCACCATGAAGATCAATTTTAGCCTGAGAGGCAGACAAACCGCCGACACTCGCTACGCTTTTGTCAAAGCCGCCGGGATCACCGACGTCCTTGCCCACGAGGACCTCTACCGCAGCGTACTGGCCGTCTCATTCGCCGACGATCCATCGGTTCCCCTGTTCGAAGCAGGGTTGACGACCCGCGCAAACATCCTCGCCGCCGACCCGGAATCCATCGCCCGCATGGCGATCCGGCTCGACACCCAAGCGAATTCCCACGAAGCAGCGCTGTGGCTGACGGCGGAACTGGCTGCCGCCTATGGCAAGGACGAGAACATCGCCCGCCTGATGGGGGAGATCCTCCGGCAACCCTCCGATATCCCCCTGTGGTTGTCCTTCTATACCCGCGCCGCAGGGCAGGCCTCCCGCGCCGCAAGCCCGGCCCCCCACGTCGCAGGCCCGGACCTCCCGGCCGCCGCGAAGGCGCCCGGCCGTGTCATCCGCAGGCCGCTCGACCAGCTGTTCAACCGGCTCGACGAATTCACCTTCGCCCGCAGCCCCCGTGAGACCCAGCTCGCCCTGAAGGAAGCCCTGCGCCGCCTGCGGCCGAAGGCCGGGGATCGCACCAGGAAAGCCCTGTTCACCCGGATCCTGCAGGATAGAGTCCCGGTACGCAGCAGCTGGGAACAGGAATGGCATGCCCTCCATCACCAGCCGTATGACAGCCCCGAACAGCGCCAGGTCATGCTCCGGGATAAATGGAAAGAAGGCATCTCCTCCTTCCGCATCGGGTATACGGCGCTGTTGGACAACCTTCGCCCCATGCTCTGCGCAGGCGTCAGCGGCAAAGTGCTGAAGCTCGCCGCCGAATACCTGGGCAATCCCGCGGCCGTCCGCAGAAGCGGCGTCTCGCCGCTCCGCCTGCTGGAAGTATACCAACAGCTTCGCCGCATGGACCAGGGCGGCGCCGGCATGCTTTCCGAAGCGCTCGAAAATGGCGTATTGCATACCGGCTGGAGCCGGCTGGGCAGCGAAGGCACCTCGCTGATCGCAATGGATGTCAGCAACAGCATGAAACTCCCCGTTCACCCCGGCGGCAAGGCACAACGATTCGATATCGCCCCCCTGCTGGCCTGGCTGTGGAAGAGCAAAGGGTATCCGGTGACGACGGGCATCATCGGGAATAACTGGAAGCCGATAGAAATGACCGACCGGCCCGTCCTGCTGGCCACCGACCAGTTCCAGGAAGGGGAGGCCGGCTATGGCATCAACGCCCACCTGATCCTGCAGGACCTGCTTCGCAGAAGACAGGCCGTCGACCGCATTCTGGTCTTCACCGACACCCGCATCTGGGGCAGCCGCGGCTTCAACCAGCCTTCGGGCGCCGCGCTCGTGGAATCCTGGCGGCAATACCGGGGCGAGCTCGCCCCCAACGCCAAGCTCTATCTTTTCGATCTCGCCGGGTATGGAGCACGGCCTCTTGAGATCGCCGGCGACGAGGTCTTCCTCATCGCAGGCTGGAAAGAGCCGATCCTCGACGTCCTGGCTGCTATGGAAGATCGCGGGACTGCCGGCGTCCTCTAGCCCTTTTCGGAAAATCGGCAAGGTTTTAGTTAATATCGTATTTTCGAGGCCGTCCGAAAGGACGGCCACTTTCTTATCCAACTAAATACCATGCATCCTCTTCTGGAAGAGATCTTTATTACGAAGCAATTCCGAAATTCAAAGAACGAGATCGTTAAGGTCAGCTCCGAGACCGGTAAGGGCCAATGTCAATACCTGCAGGAGCTGATCCGGAATAAAGGATACAGCCGGTCGCTGGAGATAGGGTTTGCCTACGGCACTTCTACCCTCGCTATCATCGAAGAGGTGGCGAAGCGGAACGGCCGGCATACGGTGATCGACAAATTCCAGCTCGAAGGCTGGGGAGGCAATGGACTGGATCTTGTCAGACAGGCAGGCTACGGCGACAACCTGGAATTCATCGGTAAATTTTGTTATGCCAGCCTACCGGAACTAATGGCGGCAGGCCGGCGCTTCGATTTCGCCTATATCGACAGCACCAAACAACTGGATTGGCTGCTGGTCGATTTCTTCTACATCGATAAGGTGCTGGAGACCGGCGGGATGATCGTTTTTGACGACGTCACCTTCCCCGGCATTCGGAAACTGTTGCGCTATCTGTCCCAGTTCCCCGATTACCGTGTCCATTCCCAGTATCCCGCTAACACGCCCTCTTCCGGCCTGCGGAAAGCCGTGGGCGCCTTTCGGGCAATTCCGGGGGCAAAGAAATTGTTACGGCCTGAGATCCTTGTATCCGACTACGAGATGGGGCTCAATGCCGATTGCATCGCCCTGGAGAAAATGGGTGAAGACAGAAGAGCCTGGGACTGGCACGTCGATTTTTAAATCCAAGGAGTCTCTATTTTGCGTAATTTACGTTCGCATAAATCACCAGTATAATGGAACCTCCTTCGGCGACTATCCGGTTTGGCCGTCTGCGACAGTTATTTTGGTTGTTTTTCCTTCTTACCATCGGCTATATGATCTGGGTGAGAAATTACCTCGCCCCTTTAAGCTCCGACGAGATCGTCCAGTTCGAGATCGCAAAGACCGTTGACCGGGCCCAGGCGATCATCGGGGGCTGGAAATTGACCGGAAAATATGAACAGGGAGTAAAAAGCACGTATCTTGCCTATCTATTCATGGTCTTGTACACCCTGGCCATCGGCCTGGGCTGTCGATTCATCTCCATTTGCACTGGTAATGAGATCATGATCAAGGGCGGAAAAGGATTTTCCTGGCTGATCGTCGCGGCCACAATCTGCGATGTGGCAGAGAACATCGCCCTTTCCCGCACCCTTCACGGCCCTATCTCTCAATGGAACGTATCTATTGCCTACGATCTGGCGAGAGTAAAATTCTCGATCGTCATTGTCTGCCTGCTCTTCATGCTGGCCTGTCTGCTCTACTGGGGAATCGGAAAACTGGCCGGCGAACAAAAGTAGGGCATTCTTTTTGCAAACGTGGAAGCGCCCGGGAAAGGGAACGATCGGTGATTTTTGATCTAAATTGTTCTTTTTCAATTTACAGCTGAGGTCACTGAACATTAAAATCTCTTATATTTGTGCATTGGGATCAGGCATTTTGGGGATTGGAGGGATTTGCGATCGCCGGATACAATAAATGGTGCCATTGGAAGTTTTTTTGTGTTTTTGAATCCAAGCTTTTAAAACTTAGCAGCGTCCTGTGGAGAATACGTTTTCGGTCATTGTCCATATAAATAAGTATAAGGGTATAAGTGGTATTTTTCATCGAAATACTCGCTTGTACCCTTTCCCGTTGTAACGAGTGGGGAGGTTTTGTAAGTGATTGATAATAAATTAGTTAAAATCAGTTTCTGGGACTGAGGAGGCGAAGCCATGCCCAATAACATCCGACATTGGTATGCTATTTATACCCGCCCGAGGTGGGAAAAGAAGGTATTCGGCCTGCTGATCGAAAAAGGTGTGGAGACCTATTGCCCCCTCAACAGGGTCCGGAAGAAATGGAGCGATCGCCTGAAATGGGTCGAGGAGCCCTTGTTCAAATCCTACCTGTTTGTAAAAGTCACCGAAGAGGAGATGCCGGGCGTCCGGCTCGTAGAAGGCGTCGTGAACTATGTGTATTGGCTGGGAAAGCCCGCCGTCGTCCGGGACAGCGAGATCCGGGCCATAAAGAAATTCCTCAACGAGTACACGAATGTCCGCGTGGAGCCGATCGATTTCCGTCCCAATGAAAAAGTGCGGATACAAAGCGGCATATTGATGGATGAAGAAGCAAGGATCCTTCGCGTACAGGGAAAAAGGGTACAGATCGTGATCGAAAGCCTCCGGTATTCCCTGGTGGCGGTCGTGGACAGATCCAATCTTCGTCTTGTCGGAAAACGCAACGACCCGTAAAGCAGGCGCTAATCAGGAAAACCCAACTACAAATATGAACATTGAAAAGGTGACCGGGAAGCAACACATCCGATTGTGGGGGATCGCCATCCTCTTTATGGTTATCCTCTCTTCCTGCGGTACGACCCGTCCCTATACTTATATGCAGGGGGGCTTCGACACCACCAAGGTCGCCACGATACCGGCCTTCGACCCGAAGATCAAGATCGGAGACCTGCTCAGCATCATCGTTTTCAGCGACAACCCCGACGCCTCGGCGATTTACAATCAGGGCGGATCGTCGGCTCTTCAACTGCCCACGTCACCTACCGGCGCCGGAGCGACCAGCAGTGGCGGGGCATCCCGCGGCGGCGGCGGGTCAGGCTCGGCCCCCCTCGGCTACCTCGTCGATGAAAAGGGAAACATCACTTTCCGCGATCTCGGCGTTCTTCACGTAGACGGGCTCTCCCGGGGCCAGCTGACAGATACCCTGAATGACCGCCTGAAGGACTACCTCAGCCATCCTTACTGCAATGTCCGCTTTCTCAATTATAAGTTCAGGATGCTGGGCGAGCTGTCAAAGCCGGGAGAATTCAGCATTCCGGATGAGAAGATCAATATCCTCGAGGCGATCGCAATGGCGGGCGATCTCACTATGTACGGGCGCCGGGATAATGTGCTGATCATCCGTGAAGACAGCGGCAAGCGCGTTTTCGGCCGTATGGACCTCACCAGTCCGGATATCATGAAATCTCCGTACTTCTATCTTCAGCAGAACGACCTGGTCATCGTCGAACAGAACAAGAAGAAATCCGTCGCCAACGACGTGGTCACCCTTCGCAATATCTCTATAGCTACCAGCGTCGTAACAGTAGCTGCTATACTTTACAGTATTTTTAAGAAATAATGTCAAATCAAATGCTGGAACATATCGATGGAAATGGCACGAATGGCACCCCGGTTCCCATGATGCACCAGAAAGGGGCCGTCACGGTCCGGGATTTTATCTTCCGGTACCTGAAGTATATGCCTCTCGTTCTGGTCGTCGTGGTCCTGTTCGTCATTATGGCGTATCTCAAGATCCGCTATAGCTCCCCCACCTACCTCGTACAGGGTTCCCTGCTGGTAAACAACGAGCGGAACGAAACCGACCAGGACAAGAACGGGAAGATGGGTCAGCTGTTCATGTTCGCGCCCACCGTAAATCTTGCCAACGAGATAGAGATCCTGAAATCCCACTCGATCCTCCAGCGGGTGGTAAGAGACCTGCATCTGCAAACGCAGTATTATAACAAAGGCAATATCCGGTCGACCCTGATCTACGGCAATAGCCCGGTGATCCTGAACATTATCTCCAACACCGACTCTACGCACCCCTTTAACATCATCGTCAACGTCATTAATAACACGGACTTCCTCATCAACGGCGGGAAGACCGTATTTCATTTCGGGCAGCCCTTCACCATTGGACCCGTGCGCTGCGCCCTCGAACGCAATAACTTCGTGCTGCTGCAGGAATTTCCCACTAGGGATTATATCGTCTCCTGGGAGCCCGAGTTCAACGCCGCCTCGGACATCATCAGCTCCCTTAAGGTAACGCAGCTGAACGAAATGGCGACCATCCTCTCCTTCTCGATGGCCACCGAGAACATTACCCTCGGCTGCAATGTCCTCAATACGATGATGGCCGTCTACGACAGCACGATCGTCGAAGATAAGAACCGGGTATCCGCATTGACGCTCGCCTTTATCGACGAGCGGCTGGAGGCTCTGAAAGGCGATCTCAGCCGGGTCGAGCGGGGAATGAGCGATATGATGGGGCAGAACATGACCCTGGATCTCAAAGAGCTCTCCAAGTCCTACCAAACCGATCTCACAACGCAACTGAACAAGCAGGCCGAGCTGCAGGTGCAGATCGAGGTCAATAAATGGCTCCTCGACTACATGCAGAAATCCGGAAACGAATACCACCTGGTGCCCAACAACCTGGGAACCCAGGAACCGGCGCTGGCGGCAATGATCCTTCAGTACAACCAGCTCCAGCTGCAGCGGGAAGCCTCCCTGAAATCGGTACCGGAAAAGAACCCGATGATCGTCACTATGGAGGTGTCCCTCGCCCATTTGCGGCGGGATATCATCCAAACCCTGGAGAACGTGCGTCAGGCCTATACCATCGCCGCCGGTAATCTCGAGGCCAGACAACGCCAGCAGACGTCCCAGCTGCAATCCCTTCCGGCAAAATCGATGAAGAGCATCGATATCGAACGGCAGCAAAAGGTACTGGAAGACCTGTATTCCTTCCTCCTCCAAAAGAAGCTGGAGACCTCTATTTCATCGGCGTCCTCCATCTCCAACATCAAGGTCCTCGAAAGGGCGGTAGGGAACGAAAAGCCGATCAGCCCCAACAATAAGTCCATTTACGGATCCTATGTCTCCATCGGCGTCTTCGTGGTCCTGCTGGTGATCGCCATCTTCGAAATGCTCAACGACAAGGTGAACAACAAGGCCGAGCTCGAGAAAGCCATCAGCGCCCCCATCCTCGGCGAGATATCCCATTCCGAAGATTCCAATACCCTGGTGGTCACGACGAACAGCCGGAGATTCATCGCCGAGCAATTCCGGATCATCCGGACAAACCTGCAATATATCCTGAACAAGAGCAGCAAGAGTGTGATCATGATCACCTCCTCCTTCAGTGGTGAGGGTAAATCCTTTGTCAGCACCAACATCGGCGCCGTCATGGCGCTCGGCGGCAAAAGAACGGTGGTGATGGAATTCGATATCCGCAAGCCTAAGATCCTTTCCTCTCTCGACCTGAAACGGAAAATGGGTATCACCAACTACATCATTGGAATGGCCGAGCTCAAGGAAATGCTGGTCCCCGTGGAAGGCTTCGATAATTTCTTCGTCATTCCCTGCGGACCCATACCCCCCAACCCTGCGGAGCTGCTGCTCGATCCCCGCCTCAATGAGCTGATGAAGATCGTAAAGCAGGAATTCGACGTGGTGATCCTCGATACCGCACCGATCGGGCTCGTCAGCGACGCGGTGCATCTCGGACAATATGCCGACTGTACCCTTTACATCGTCCGTCGCGGTTATACGCCCCGCAAGCTGCTGGCAATGATCGAGGATCTTTACCGCGAGAAGCGCATCCCCCGCATCTCCCTGCTGCTCAACGACGTCAAGATGAGGACCGGGTACTTCGGCGGCTACTATGACGGCTATGGCTACGGCTACGGGTCGTATGGTTATGGCCATGACAGCGGCTATTTCGAAAGAGAAGGCAGCAAGAAACGGGTCAACGTCTTCCGAAAGATAGGCGAGAGTCTCCGAAAAATACTTCCAAACAATTGAGCTGTGAAAAGACTTACATTGCAAGAGAATACTGTATCCGCATTGACCGACCCCCCCAAACGTGAACACTGGGACCTGATCCTCGAACCCAAAGTCGCCGTCTTCGACCTCCAACTCCGGGAAGTATGGCGTTATAGAGACCTGCTCTGGCTCTTTGTCCGGCGGGATTTTGTCGCCCAATACCGGCAGACGGTATTGGGGTTCTTATGGCATGTGATCCAGCCCCTGCTGACGACCCTGATGTTCCTGCTCGTCTTTGGACGCATCGCCAATATCCCCACGGATGGGGTCGAGCCGGCGCTGCTATTTTACATGGCGGGCATCACGGTGTGGAACTACTTCTCCACCTGTCTTACCGGCACGTCGACCGTTTTCGTCACCAACGCCGCCATCTTTGGCAAGGTGTACTTTCCCCGGCTTGTCCTTCCCCTCTCGGTGGCGCTCTCCAACATCATCCGCTTCGGCATCCAGTTCGCCCTGCTGCTGGGATTCATGATCTATTTTGCCTTTAACGGCCATCCGATCCACATCTCGTGGTCCTGGCTGGGAATACCGTTGCTGGTCGTGCTGATGGCCGGGCTCGCGCTCGGCCTCGGTATCATTATCAGCGCGATGACTACCAAGTACCGGGACCTTGCCGTGCTGATGACCTTTGCCATCCAACTGGCAATGTATGCGACGCCGGTCGCTTATCCGCTTTCGTTCCTGAAACACCGAAGCTATATATGGATCATCAACATCAACCCGATGACATCCATCGTCGAAGCGTTCAGGTATATCCTTTTCGGAAAAGGCACGTTCGATCTTTCCGCCCTTGCTTACAGCCTGGGATTTGCGATCGTCAGCCTGATCATCGGGATCGTTATCTTCAACAAGGTTGAAAAAACCTTCATGGACACGGTGTAAATACAATGGAATATGGGTGAAACCGTTATACGAGTAGAGAACATTGCAAAACAATACCGGCTGGGCATCACGGGAACGGGTTCCCTTGCGCATGACCTCAACCGATGGTGGCATACGATAAGGGGTAATGAAGACCCTTACCTGCGGATCGGCGATGTGAACGACCGCACGAAAAGCGGCACCAGCGACTATGTCTGGGCGCTGCAGGATATCAGCTTCGACGTAAAACGCGGGGAAGTGCTGGGTATCGTCGGCCGGAACGGGGCGGGGAAAAGCACCTTGCTCAAGATCCTTAGCCGGACCACCGCCCCCAGCAGGGGGAAAGTCAAGATCCGCGGTCGGATCGCCAGCCTGCTGGAAGTCGGTACGGGCTTTCATCCCGAGCTCAGCGGCCGGGATAATATCTTCCTCAACGGCTCCATCCTCGGGATGACCGCCAGGGAGATCCGGCGGAAATTCGATGAAATCGTCGATTTCGCCGGCGTGGAACGATACATCGATACCCCCGTCAAGCGATACAGCAGCGGCATGTATGTCCGTCTCGCCTTCGCGGTGGCAGCCCACCTCGAACCCGAGATCCTGGTCGTCGATGAGGTCCTTGCCGTGGGCGATGTGGAATTTCAGAACAAATGTCTCGGGAAGATGAGGGAGGTCAGCACCCGGGAAGGCCGGACCGTGCTGTTCGTTTCGCATAACATGGCCGCCGTTAACACGCTTTGTGATAAGGCCATCCTGTTGAAATACGGTCGTCTGACCACGATGGGAACGGCGACAGATATCGTGAGCCACTATATGAACGACCTGAAGCAGGAAGTACCGCTCATGTATCACGCGCCGGAGTCGAAAAGCGGAGCCGCCATCGTCTTTGACAAGGTCTTTGTATCCAACGCAAACGGCACACCCGTGGGGGAATATGCACTCGAAGAACAGGTCTCCATCAACCTCGAGATCAGCAACCGCAGCTGGAACAGGGATTTCAGCATCGGCATCAGTATAAACGACACGAACGAGCGCAGAGTGCTGATCGATCAAAAGTTGATCACCTGCTCGGCGGACGACAAGCGGATCCAATGCAGGATATCCCTGCCCCCCGCCCTGCTGACGCCGAATACCTATACGATCGACCTGGCGATAGAAAAGATCGGCGCGGAGGTGATGGATTTTCTGAAGAATGCGATAAAATTCGAGATCTTAAAAACCAATACGAAATACGAATACCTAAGCTATGACTATGGCCTCATCAATAAAGCGTGCAGTTGGGAAGTTCAGCCGCATCGTGTTTAACGCCCGACCGAAAAAATGGGCGGATATCGAATATTTTTCGGAAAGCTGGAAGGACCGTATCCGGACCATGGCCGGTCATATTCCCCCGGGTTCCAGGCTGGTGATCGACCTGGGCTGCGGAAAAATGTGGCTTAAAGAGTTCCTGCCGGCCGGCTGCGGCTACTATGGCGTAGACTACACGGACCGGGGCGAAGGCAGCCACGTCTATGACCTCAACAGCGGCGCCTTCCCCGATCTCACCGCCGACGTTATCTTTATCAGCGGATGCCTGGAATACATCAACGACTATCACCGGCTCGTGGGCGAAGTGGCCAAACGATGCAAAAGATGCATCATTTCCTATTGTACCCTCGAAAATGTTCCCGACCTCCAGGAACGAAAGAACCTCACCTGGGTGAACAATCTCACCGATAGCGAATTTACCGCCGTGTTCACCGCAAAGAAAATGAAGCTCGTGGAAAAACAACCCCTTTTCACAGGAAAGAACAATCTTTATATCTTCGATCATGAGTGATTATATTGCCCTGCTCGACCCGGCATTGATGGACAACAAAGGCACTCCCTCTTATAACCTCGGCGACCTGATCATCCATGAATCCGTGCTGAAACTTTTTGAAGAGATCTTTCCGGGTGTGGAGATCCGGCGGGTCTCTTCCCACACCGGGATCTCGGCAAAAGAAAAGGAAGTCATCAACGGCAGCCGTCACACCTTCGTCGGCGGGACGAATATCCTCACCTCCCATATCCGGAACTTCAACCGCCTTGCTCCCGAAAAACGTCGCTCGCAATACATTTTTCCAGGGTTCTCGAATGTTGTTCTCATCGGGGCCGGATGGACCAGATACGAGGGGCGTCCCGACCTGTACACCACCGTGTACTACAACCGGATCCTCAGTCCAAGGTACTACCAGTCGCTACGCGATACCTATACCAGCAGAAAACTGAACAGCTTCTTCCGGGGGAAGGTGATGCATACCAGCTGTCCGACCGTTTGGAAGCTGCAGGACTACCAAAACACCTTCAGACCGGAATACAATAAGATCCTTTTCACGATCACCGACTATGACCAGGATCCGGAGGCCGACTCCGCGCTGATGGAGCTGCTGTTCGAATCAGGCTCCCGCGAGATCTATTTCTTCCCGCAGGGAACGAAAGACGAGTCTTATCTCACCTCCCTGGAGATCGTAAAGAAGAACCGGTCGAAGATCAACATTCTGCCGCACGATTTTCAAAGCTATATCAGCTTCGTTGACGGCGGATCGTTCAACTACATCGGCACCCGGCTCCACGGCGGGATCCGCTGTATGCAAAAGCAGATCCCGGCGCTTGTCATAGGCATCGATAACCGTGCGCTCGAGATCAAAAAGGATATCGGGCTCAATGTCGCCGACCGCCACGATCTTAATATAATACGGCAATGGATCACCGGCGAGTATAAACCGGGGAAGCTTTCCATTCCCGTGGAAAACATCCGAAATTGGAAAAGGCAGTTCTCCTCGTAATACCTACCCTCGAAACCGGTGGCGCCCAGACCTTCCTCGTACGACTTGCCATTCACCTTAGCCGGGTGACTCCGGTCCACGTCTACGTGATCCATCCCGGACCAGCCGGTGCCGCCAACGAAAGGAAACTGGCGGAAGAAGGTATCAAGACCGTTTATCAACGACGTTCGGCATCGCTCCTCCTCTGGCTCCAGGAACGGCGCTGGAACGTCCTTCGCAAAACCATCGCCCGGATCGGCTCGCGCACGGGAGTGCTCGCTGCCTGGGACAGAGGACATTTGAAACGATTGATCCGGTCGAAAGAGATCGGTATCGTCAACAGCCACATGTACCTGGCCGACAGCTATTGCTGCCAGGTCCTCGGGAAAAGCCCGATCCCCATCGTTGCCACCCTCCACGGTTGCTACAACCTCATCGTGGAAGAGATCGCCCGGGGAAAATGCGATCCCGGGTATGCTTCCGAGTTTACCGCAGATACCGTACGTATCGCCGGCCGGCTCAACGGCATCATCTACCTCACCGATCGCCAGCTTTCTTCGATGCCGGTCTTTCGCGATGCGCCGGTCCCGAAAAAGAAGATCTACAACGGGTTTAGGACCGCCAATGCTCAACAACCCGCAGCCGTCGCCAACCCCACCGGCTGGCACTTCGGCATGGTCGCCCGCGGCATCGCCGCAAAAGGCTGGGAAGAGCTGATCCTCGCCTTCCAAAAAGTAAAAGAAAAGAACCCGGGCAAGAGCCTTCGCCTGAGCCTTGTTGGCGACAGCGATTTCCTGAACGAATTAAAAAGAAAATATCCCGACACCGGTATCCTCTTTCACGGCCTCGTCGCCGACCCGGTTTCGATCATGCAGGACTGGCAGGTTGGAATGCTGCCTACCTATTTCGATGCGGAGAGCCTGCCCAACAGTGTCATCGAATACCTGTTCTCCGGGCTGCCCGTTATCGCGACGGAGATCGCGGAGATCCCCAATATGATCGACAGCGACGGGACGCAACCCGCCGGTTTGATCATCCCCCTTTCGCCCGGTGGAAGACCCGACCCGGAGGTCATCGCGGCCGCCATGCAACGGTACATCGACGATGCCTCCCTATGGGAACGCCACCGGCGCAACGCAGTTCTTGCCTACGGAAAATTCGATATCCGCACCTGTATGGAAAACTATCGCCTGTTCTTTGCACAAGTGAAACCCCTGACCGCCTGATGACGCCGATTGTATCGGTCCTCATGCCCGTTTACAATGCCGCTCCGTTTCTCCGGCAGGCACTGGACGGCATCCTGGGCCAAACTTTCCGCGATTTTGAGGTCATCCTGATAAATGATGGATCCGCCGATAATTCGGAAGAGATCATCCGGTCGTATTCCGACCCCCGGATCCGTTATTTCTCCCAATCCAATGCCGGTGTTGCCAGGACGCTCAACCGCGGCCTGTCCCTGGCGCAGGGGGAATATATCTGGCGTCACGATGCCGACGATATCTCCCTGCCCACCAAGCTGGAAGAAGAGCTGAAGATACTGCAACAGCATCCGGACATCGCCCTTTGTGCCTGCCAGGCGGCCTTTATGACCGAACGCGGGAAGGTGGCCTGGAATTACCGGCAGCCGGATTCCTCCTGGTTCGGCAATACCCCGTATAAGGAAGTAGGCCGGGAAGATTTCGCACCCTATTCGCCGATAACCCACGGGACCGTCCTGGCCAGGCGCGAAGCGATGTTGCAGCTTGGCTATCGCCCCGAATTCATCACAGGAGAGGACGTGGACCTTTGGTTGCGCCTGATCCAGGGCCATAAGGCCGTGGTGCTGAACGCCTGCCTTTCCCTGCATCGGCTAAGCGGGAATTCGGCGACAAAAAAACATGGTTGGAAGAATCAGTTCTTCCGCGAACTGTCCTTCCAATATTACGAACAGCGCTGCCGGGAAGGGAAGGACGATCTGCAGGCCGGCCATCCGCCGGTCTTACCCGCCCCGCCCGCAACGGCGGAGATACCTGAGATTCCCGCGGGCCGGCTCTTCCGCCCCGATATGCTGTTGTTCAATTACCCGCTCCATCTCGACGCAAAGGATTGGAAGGGGATGGCGGAGATAGCCCGGTATTCCCTCCGGGACGGATGGAAGCTGAAACGCACCTGGCAAGCCCTCCTCTTCCCGCTGATCGGGAAAAAAGGGGTCGCCGCCGGTGTCCGGATAAAAAATTGGTTCAAATAGAATAGCCCCTTTCCATGAATGTATATTATTTCGGGGCCGACAGAGGCTGGGAAGAACTGCTGGGGATCGGGTTCAGACGACGGAACACCTGCATCCTGAAAGCGCTGGTGGAAAGCAAGCAGGTCGACAAGGTCTATGTCATCAGAAAAACGACCCGGAAGGATTTCCTGAAGCAGCTGTCGAAAATAAAGACCGGCGAAGGAAAAGTGCAGGACGTGGTCTTCGCCTCCCTGCTGCCGGAGAAATGGTTCGGACGCCTGGGCCGGCGCCTCAACGCCTTTCTCCTTCACCGGCTTTGCGAAAAGGCCCGGTCCACCGACTTACTCTGGGCCTATTGGCCGAATGGTTATTTTGTGGTGGAAAGCTCGGGACTCCGCGGATCGATCGTCTTTGATGCCGACCACAATATCATCGACGACCCTTCCCTTTCTTCCGCCGACCGCCCGCAACGGCACCAGGACCTGCTCCGGATCGGCGCCGGGTCCCGGTATCTTCTCTCCTCCACGCGGTCGATGCTCGACTGGTTCCGCGACCGCGGGTTCGATAAGGGAGTGCTGCTCCGCAATGGCGTGGACGCCACCCGCTTCCACGCTTCGTCGCCCCATGAGGCAAACCCCGGCCGGAAGGAAGCGGGCGCCGGTCAGGACGCCTTTACGATCGGTTACTGCGGCACCCTTTCCCGGTGGATCGACTACGATCTCTTTGCCGCCCTTGCCAGGCGCAATCCGCAATGGAAGTTCCTCATCATCGGGAAACCCTATCTCACGGAGGATTGGAAGGTGCTGGAAGGGGTATCGAACGTACAGCTGCTGGGCGAAAAAAAAGCCGATGAAGTGGCAAAACTGCTACCTACTTTTGACGCAGCGTTGAACCTCTACCGGAAACATCCGGCCCTCGACGTGGATAGCATGAAATTATACGAATACATTGCTGCAGGAGTGCCGGTCGTCAGCACCCGGTATCATGACTTTCTCGGCCAGGACTTCGAAGAGATCCTCTTGTTGGGAGACGATCTTGACACCATCGAACGGCTCTTGCAGGGGCTGGAGAAGGGCGAAGGCCGGCAACAAGGCGAAAGGACGACCGCCTTCCTGCGACGCTCGTCCTGGAACAAACGGGTAGACGAATTTCTGAGTTCACTAAACCCCATACATGAAGGATAGACTGAATTTACTCATCACAGGGGCCGCCGGCTTCATCGGTTTCCACCTCTCCCGCTATTTCTGCGGCGAAGGTCACCGGGTAACGGGGATCGACAGCCTGAACGATTATTACGATCCGAAATTGAAACGTGCCCGGCTCGAACTGCTGCTGGAACATCCGCAATTCCGGTTCGAATCGGTCGACATTTGCGATAAACCGGCGCTGGACAAGTTGTTCACGGAGGGAAATTTCGATATCGTCATCAACCTTGCCGCACAGGCCGGCGTCCGGTACAGCATCGATAAACCCTATAAATATATCGACAGCAACCTGATCGGGTTCATCAACATCCTTGAGGCCTGCCGGCATTTTCCGGTCCGGCACCTGGTCTTCGCCTCCTCCAGCTCGGTCTATGGCGAGAATAAAAAGATCCCCTTTTCGACGGACGACCCGACGGACCGGCCGGTATCCCTCTACGCCGCCACCAAAAAGGCCAACGAGCTGATGGCCTACACCTACTCCCATCTCTATGATATCCCCACGACGGGCCTGCGCTTCTTTACCGCCTACGGCCCCTGGGGACGTCCCGATATGGCCTATTTCAGCTTCACGCGGAATATTATGGAAGGCAAACCGATCAAGCTCTTCAACCATGGCAAGATGCGCCGGGACTTCACCTACATCGATGATATGGTGCAATGTATAGGCGGGCTCATCACCCATCTCGGCGCAAACGCCTACCGCTGGCCCGCATCCGGCGATTCCATCCGGGTCTTCAACATCGGCAACCATGCACCGGTGGAGCTGCTCGATTTCGTCCACATCCTCGAAGACCTGATCGGCCGGAAGGCGATCGTGGAACTCTACCCGATGCAGGACGGGGATGTGCCGGAAACCTATGCCGACATCGGGCCGCTGAAACAGCTGCTCGGGTTCTCTCCGAATACCAGCGTGCGGAAAGGGCTTTCCGAGTTTGTGAATTGGTACAAGGAATTTTACGAGGTCAAAGTGAACGGCGCATGAATCCCCCGCTGATATCCATCGTTGTCCCGGTGAAGAACGGAGCCCCCTGGCTGGAAAAACTCTTCCAGGCGATCCTTCGTCAGACCATGGCCGGCCGCACCGAGATCATCGTCGTCGACAGCGGGTCTCAGGATGAAACCCTGGCGATCGTCGGGCGATATCCTGTCCGGCTCCTGTCCATCGATCCGGCCTCTTTCGATCATGGTCTTACCCGGCAACTGGGCGCGGACGCAGCCCTTGGAGACTATATCGTGATGACGGTGCAGGATGCCCTTCCCGCGGATGACCGCTGGCTGGAAAAATTGCTGGCGGGATTCGAAAACGAAAAGATCGCGGCGGTTTGCGGGCAGCAGGTGGTTCCCCACGATCCCACCATGAACCCCGTACAATGGTTCAGACCGGTCTCGGCCGCCGACCGGTTCACCTATTCGTTCCCCGACCCCGGCTCCTTTCTCTCCCTGCCTCCCGGCACGAAAAGGGCCGTTTGCGGTTGGGACGATGTCAATGCGATGTACCGCCGGGAAGCGCTCCGAAAAGTGCCTTTCCGGAAGACGACCTTCGGCGAGGATGCTCAGTGGGCGCGGGATGCCCTCCTGCAGGGGTTGACCATTGTCTATAACTATGAGGCCAGGGTCTATCATTATCATCATGAATCGCCGGCGTACTGCTTCAAAAGAACATTTACCGAACTCTATTACTCCTACCGGCTGTTCGACCTCAAACCCGCCGAAAAACCCTGGCTCCGGCCAATGCTCAGCGCCGTGAAGATCCTGATGAAAGAGAGAAGCATCGGGTTTCTACAAAAATTTCGCTGGCTACGATACAACTATGGGCTAAATTCGGCCTATCGCCGGGCCGTCCGGGATTTCAACAGCTCCCTCGAAAAAGGGGATAGCTTCCTCGACAGCCGGCATGCTCAATTATGCGGGGTCGCACCGCAGGCTCTTAAACCAATCGCATCGATATGACCACAAAGCCTCTCGTCAGTGTATTAATGACCTCCTACAACCGGGAGAGATACATCGGTCAGGCCATTGTGAGCGTCCTCGCCTCCACCTATGACCATTTCGAGCTGCTTGTCGTCGACGACCGGTCAAAGGACGGCACCGTCGACATCGCCCAAAAGTATGCGGCTGCAGACCCCCGCGTGAAAGTTTTTGTCAACGAAGAGAACCTCGGAGACTATCCCAACCGAAACAGAGCTGCAAGCCACGCTACAGGCAAGTATCTCAAATACGTCGATGCCGATGACTATATCTATCCCCATGGACTCGGGGTATTGGTGGCGATGATGGAGCAATTCCCGGACGCCGGATTCGGTCTCTGCTCGCTGGAGCAGGACGTAACCCGGCCGTTTCCCTTTCAACTCGACCCCCGCGCCGCCTACGAATACCATTACAAGGGACCCGGGTTGTTCCACAAAGCGCCCCTCTCGGCTATCATCAAAAAATCGGCTTTCGACCAGGTCAAAGGCTTCGCCCCGATCCGGATGGCCGGCGACTTCGAGATGTGGCACCGTCTCGGTCAGCAATTCCCGGTAGTGCTGATGCCACAGGGCATGGTCTGGTACCGCGAACACGGCGAACAGGAAATGAACCATTTTACAAAATATTACGCCACTTATATCCAAACGACCCTACGCTACCTGCAAGATGAGAAATGCCCCCTTGACAAGACGCAGGTGGAACAGATCCTGAAAGGCGAGAAGGACCGGCTTGTGAAAGAAATGATGAAGGGCATGGCGACCCTGAATCTCGGCCGGCTGAAAGATAATTTCCGCAAGCTTCAAACCTACCGGCATGCTGGATAAAGTCACCTACTTTCTACGCCGCCCCCTGCAGCTGCCCATCGTCCTGCTGACGAGGACGTTCCCGCATTTCCGGTTCATCCGGGAGACAACGGACTACCAGAATCATGTACCTTTCGAATTCTGGTTCAAACAAAAAATTCTGAATTGGGGAGGCAATAAAAAGGCGTATTGGCCTGTTCACTGGACGAGTAAGGTGTTTGATGTGGAGAATATCCTGGTTGGGATCGATGCCTACCCCGGTATCATGAACGGTTGTTATATCACCGGGAGAGGCGGGCTGACCATCGGCGACTATACCCAGATCGCCCCCAACGTCGTCATCGTAACCGCCAATCACGATCTATACGACACCCGTAAACATGTTTTGGCTCCCGTGAAGATCGGCAAATATTGCTGGATCGGCGCCGGCGCCGAGATCATGCCCGGGGTCGAACTGGGCGACTGGACCGTCGTCGGCGCCGGCGCCGTGGTCACTTCCTCCTTCCCGGAGGGTTACTGCGTCATCGGCGGTGTTCCGGCGAAAAAGATCAAAGACCTCGAAAAAGAAAAATGCATCCCCTTTCAATGCCGGCATTCCTACCGGGGTTATATCCGGCAAGACCGGTTTGAAACTTTCAGAAAGAAAAAATTAAAGGTGTAACACATGGAAAGACCCTACCAACAGTGCGCGATCACGGTAATGGATACTATTGCCGACGACGATATCCGATTCGACGAAAAGGGCGTCTGTAATTACTATTACGACTTCAGGAAAGCCGAAGCCGAACAGGTCTTCACCGGCCAGCAGGGGCACGACAAGCTGGAAAGCCTCGTCGCGGAGATAAAGGAAGCGGGGAAGAACAAACCCTATGACTGCATCATGGGCCTCAGCGGCGGCGTGGACAGCACCTATGTCGCCTACCAGGCGAAGAAACTGGGCCTGCGGCCGCTCGCCGTCCATTTCGACAACGGCTGGAATTCCGAGCTGGCCGTAAAGAACATCGAGAACATCGTCAGCCGGCTGCAGCTTGATCTCCATACCCTTGTCGTCGATTGGGAAGAGTTCAAGGATATCCAGCTGTCCTACATGAAGGCCTCGGTGGTGGACATCGAGGTCGTTTCGGACCATGGCATTTTCACCACCCTTTATAAGCTGGCCAAAAAATACAAGATCAAATACATTCTTAGCGGCAACAATGTCGCCACGGAATACATTATGCCCCGCAGCTGGTTGTTCAACAAGATGGATCATGTCAACCTTCGGGCTATCCACAAACGGTTCGGCACCGTGCCGTTCAAAACCTACCCGGTATATGACACCGCGTTGAAAAAGTATTGCCACGATATCCTGCAGATCAGGACCGTGACGATGCTCAACTACGTGCCGTATAACAAAAAGGCGGTAAAGGAGCTGATCGCAAAGGAGCTCGGATGGAGGGACTATGGCGGCAAACACTATGAGTCCATCTTTACGAAGTTCTACCAGGCGTATATCCTGCCGACGAAATTCCATATTGACAAACGGAAGGCGCATCTCTCCACGCTGATCGGCTCGGGCCAGATGACAAAGGAAGAGGCCCTCAAAGAGCTTGCACAGCCGTTGTATACGCCCGAAGCGCTGAAGCTCGACTACGAGTATGTATTGAAGAAACTGGGGCTCAGCGTCGAAGAATTCGAAGCGATCATGAAGCTGCCCCCTAAAAAACATACGGATTACCCGATCGAGCGGGGCGTATTCGATCGTTATCCCGTCCTCCGGCCGTTGAAACCCCTGGCCCGGATGATACGTAAAGTCTAGAATATTATGCTCGCAATAATCGATTATGGTGTGGGCAATCTGACCTCGGTGCTGAACATGTTCAAGCGGCTGAGCGTCGATGCCTGTATCACCTCCGACCTCGAAACCATCCAAAAGGCCGACAAGCTGATGATCCCGGGGGTAGGTCATTTTGACAAGTGCATGCAGAACTTCAATGCCAGCGGTCTCCGCCCGGCGATCGAAGCAATAAAAGCGAAAGGAAGCACTCCCATCCTCGGCATCTGCGTCGGCGCACAGATGATGACCCGCCGCAGCGAGGAAGGCGTGGAGGACGGGCTCGGCTGGGTCGAGGCCGACACCGTTCGCTTTCAGCTGGACCCTTCACTGGGGCTGAAGGTGCCCCATATGGGCTGGACCGATGTGTCGCCAGCCAATTCGGCTTCGCCCCTCTTCAACGATATCCCGGAAGAGCCGCGCTTTTATTTCGCACACTCCTATCATTTCCGCTTTTACGGCGAAGACCTCACCACCGCAACCTGTGACTATGGCTATTCCTTCACCTGCGCCTTCCAGAGAGGAAATATCTTTGGCGTGCAGTTCCACCCGGAAAAAAGCCACCGTTTCGGCATGAGCATATTGACAAATTTTGCAGCTTTGTAACATGAAAAGGATCAGGATCATCCCCGCCCTGCTGCTGATCAATGACGGCCTGTACAAGACCGTTCATTTCAAGAACCCGGGCTATGTCGGCGACCCGATCAATACGGTAAAAATATTCAACGAAAAAGGCGCCGATGAAGTCGTGGTCCTCGACATCACGGCCACCCGCGACAAGAAGCCCATCAACTACCGGAAGATCGCCGAGATCGCCGGCGAGGCCTTCATGCCGATGGCGTACGGCGGGGGGATAAAGACCTTCGAAGAGGCCCGGAAAGTGTTCAACGCCGGCTACGAGAAGGTGATCCTGAATTCGTCGGCCGCCGAAAACCCGGCACTGATCGGGGAGATAGCCAATGTATATGGCAGCCAGAGCGTCGTGGTCTCTATCGATGGAAAGAAGGACTGGCTGGGCCGCTATAAGGTCTATACCGCCAACGGTAGCCACAGCATCGGCAAGTCTCCGGACGTCTATGCGCGGGAAATGGAAGCGGGGGGCGCCGGTGAGATCCTCATCAACTCCATCGACCGGGACGGGACCTGGGAAGGCTATGATCTCGCCCTGGTGAAGATGGTCAGCAAGACCGTCTCGATCCCCGTCATCGCTTGCGGCGGCGCCGCGGGCATGGACGATTTCCGAAAAGCGATCGTCGAAGGCGGGGCCTCGGCCGTCGCCGCCGGCAGTATGTTCGTTTACCAGAAGAAGGGAATGGGCGTATTGATCAGCTTCCCGGCTCAATCATTAAAGATTTAGAATAAACATGGATAAAGTAAAATTTGGCATTGTTGGGTGTGGCCGTATCGCACAACGTCACGCGGAGCATATTCATAGCAAAGGCGAACTGGTGGCCGTATGCGATGTGGTAAAGGGAAAGGCGGATGAAATGGCAAAGAAATACGGCGTCAAGGCGTATTACAGCCCCGAAGAAATGTACGCGGCCGAGAAGAGCATCGACGTCATGTCCATCTGCTCCCCCAACGGCCTGCATGCCGAACATTCCATAAAGGCCCTGACGGCCGGCTTCCACGCCCTCTGCGAAAAACCCATGGCCCTGACCGTTGCGGACTGCGGCCGGATGATCCAGGCGGCGGAACGGGCGAACAAACGGCTCTTCGCCATCAAGCAAAACAGATACAACCCTCCCGTAGCCGCCGTAAAGCAGCTGCTGGACGAAGACCGGCTGGGCAAGATATACAGCATCCAGCTCAACTGCTTCTGGAACCGGAATCCCGACTATTACCACAACTCCTGGAAAGGAACGCTGAAGCTGGATGGGGGCACCCTCTTCACCCAGTTCAGTCATTTTGTCGATCTCCTCTACTGGCTCATCGGCGACGTGGACTCGGTCCAGGCCTACCTCGGCAATTTCCACCACCAGGGGATCATCGAATTCGAAGACACGGGCGTCGTCGTCCTGAAGTTCGTCAACGGCGCCATCGGGGCCATCAACTATACCGTCAACAGCTACGGCAAGAATATGGAAGGCTCCCTGACCATCTTTGGGGAGAAAGGCACCGTGAAGATCGGCGGTCAATACCTCAACGAGCTCGAATACCAGAACATCGAAGGCTACCGCATCGAGAACCTGCCCGAAGGCGCCAAGGCCAACAACTACGGCAACTACCAGGGCTCCATGAGCAACCACGACAAGGTCTATGACAACCTCGTCGAAGTGCTCCGGAACAACGCCTCCATCTCGACCAGTTCCTTCGAAGGCCTCAAAACCGTCGAGATCATCGAGAAGATCTATAAAGCAGCTACCCGCATATGAACAAACCGATCCTTCTCTCTGCCGGAATAAAGGACGTTTCCTTCGGAACGAACGTCAAGGTCGTCGAACCCGTCAATATCTACGGCTGTACAATAGGTAATGATTGTTTTATCGGCCCCTTTGTCGAGATCCAGAAGGACGTTACCATCGGCGATCGCACCAAGGTGCAATCCCATGCCTTCATCTGCGAGCTCGTGACCATCGGCAACGACTGCTTTATCGGCCACGGCGTCATGTTCATCAATGATCTCTTTTCTTCCGGCGGACCCGCCCGCGGCGACCGATCGAAATGGAAAAAGACCTTTATAGGGAACAATGTTTCCATCGGCTCCAACGCTACCATCCTGCCGGTTAACATCTGTTCGAATACAGTTATCGGCGCCGGCGCCGTCGTCACAAAAGACATTTCCACACCCGGCGTATACGCGGGTAACCCTGCCGTTCGTTTACGTGAAATCTAACCAATAGTATGAAAGTCCCATTCGTAGACCTGTACGCCCAATACCTCGACATCAAAAAAGACATCGACTCGGCCATCGAGAATACCATCCGGACCTCCGCCTATATCGGCGGTCCCGCGGTGAAAGAATTTGAAAAGGAATTTGCCGCCTGGGTAGGCATCGACCATGTCGTCGCCTGCGGCAACGGCACCGACTCCATCGAGATCCTCCTCAAAGCCTATGGGGTAGGGGCGGGCGACGAGGTCATCATCCCGGCCATCTCGTGGATCTCTACCTCCGAGGCCGTCGGCTCCGTCGGCGCCACACCGGTGTTCGTGGACATCGAAGAGGAGTATTTCGCCATCGATCCGGCCCGCATCGAAGCGGCCATCACGAAGAACACGAAGGCGATCATCCCGGTCCACCTGTATGGACATCCCGCCGATATGCCCGCGATCATGGCCATTGCCGCCAAACACAAGCTCGTGGTCATCGAAGACTGCGCCCAGTCCCATGGCGCCCGCATCGACGGCAAGGCCGCCGGCACCTTCGGGCATGCCGCCAGTTTCAGCTTCTACCCGGGCAAGAACCTTGGAGCCTATGGCGATGCCGGTTGCATGGCCACCAACGACCCGGCCATTGCAGAACAGGCCCGCATGATCGCACAACATGGACAGAAGGGTAAGCACAATCACCTCATCGAAGGTCGCAACAGCCGCCTCGATGGACTTCAGGCCGCCATCCTGCTGGCCAAGCTCCCGCATCTCGATAGCTGGACCGACCGGCGCATCTCTAACGCGGCGCTCTACGATAAGGCCCTCAAAGGCAGCGACGTTTGCCTTCCAAAGATCCGGTCCGGCAGCCGCCATGTTTATCACCTCTATGTCATCCGGACAAAGGACCGGGCTGCCGTTCAGGCAAGACTCGAACAATACGGCATCGAAACGGCCATCCATTACCCCACTCCTCTTCCCTTCCTCCCTTGCTATGCCCATTATGGACACAAGCCGGAAGACTTCCCGGTGGCTACCGCCTGCCAGCACACCATTCTTTCCATCCCCATGTTCGCCGAACTCACCCAAGACCAGATCGGGCACGTTGCCGGTGTCTTAAAATTTATGCATGCCTAATACCGAGCAAAGCCGGAAAACCATAGTCATCCTTTCGACTGAACCCTGGGGCAGGATGCTGCTGTCGAAGATGCATTATGCCATCGAGCTTGCCGAGCTGGGTAACGACGTGTTTTTTGTCAATCCGCCAAGGGCGACGGGCCAATCGGAGCTGGCAGTGATCGCCGCCGTTAAGCCGGCGCCGGGAGTTACCCTCATCGATACCGCCCCGGTGGCACAGGCCCTCTTCCTCCGCCATAAGCTGTTCCCGGTCTACCGCCAATGGGTCACCGGCCGCTATGCAAAAGCGATCCGCCGCCTGGTTGCAACGCCCATCGACGAGGTATGGTGTTTCGACCCTCATACCTATGTCGACCTGTCCGCCTTCGGAGCGAAGCGTTCTGTCCTGCTCATCTATGACTTCTATACCGGCCGCCACGTATTCCGCGCGGCCGAAACGGCCGATACCATCGTTTCCGTATCCAGCGTGATCCTCGATCACTACAAGGAGGCGACGCCGCCAAAGCTGCTGATGCAGCACGGCCTCGGAAAACATTTTGCGGTGCTGGCCGAAGAAAGACTCCGGCGGCAACAGTTTCCGCCGCAGCAGGGGCAGAGGATGAAGATCGGGTATACCGGCAACCTGCTTCGCGTCGGAATGGATACGCAGTTGGGCAGGACGATCATCGGCGGGCATCCGGAGATCGAATTCCATTTCTGGGGCCCTCACTCGCGCGACGGCAACAACGTCTCTTCCGGCGAAGCGCCGGCCGATCTGCTGGAATTCATCGAATTCCTGAAGGGACAGCCCAACGTGCTGCTGCATGGCGTAAAGGAACAATCCGCCCTGGCCACGGCCCTGGCCGAAATGGACGCCTTTCTTTTTCTCTATTCGGCGGCAAAAGACCTCAACGGCGCTTCCAACTCGCATAAGCTGCTGGAATATCTCAGCACCGGAAAGCCCGTCATCTCTACCTATGTATCGAACTACGCGGGGACCAACCTGCTCGAAATGGGCGACCGCACGGACGAACAACGGCTACCCTCGCTGTTCGAGGAAGTAACGGGCAACCTGCGGGTCTATAACTCCTCCGAAAGACAGCAGCAACGCATTCGCTTTGCATTGGACAACACCTACCAGCGCCAGGTCATCCGCATCCGGGAATTCATCGAGGCTCTCAAATGAAAAAGATCTGTATTGTTTCCGATCTCCACCTGTCCTCCAATCCCAGGGTGTGGAAAGAGGCCAATACCCTGGCCGCCGCCGGCTATGCCGTCACGATCCTGACGATGTGGACCTCTGCGGTCAAACGGGAAAGCGATAAGACCTTTCTCCATCATCCCGCAATACAATATAAGGCAGGCCTGAACCTGATCCCGGGTGAGATCGCAGCCTGGCGCCGCCTCTACTACCGGCTCAGAGGCCGGCTGGAAAGAGAAGTCCAACGCATCTTCAAGACCAATAGCCCCTGGGCGCTGGGGTATGCCCCCGGACGGATGGCCAACCGGGCGCTGCACGAACGGGCGGACCTCTATATCGCTCATACGGAATACGGCATCATCATCGGCAACCGCCTGCTGGACAAAGGCCGGCGGGTCGCTTTCGACATCGAAGACTGGTATTCGCGCGACTACCTCGTCCCCTCAAGGCCGGTGAAGCTGCTCGAAGCGGCGGAACGAAAAGCGCTGACCCATGGGGTTTATGTGACCTGTCCGTCTCACTCCATGTCGGCGGCCATGCAGGCCACCTACACAGGGACACGCGCCGCCGAAGTGATCTACAACGGGTTTCCACTGGCCGAAAGCGCGGTGGCCCCGCCCCCCGGCTCCGCGGCTGCTCCGGGCGCCCCTTCCCTCATCTGGTTCTCCCAGACGATCGGCCCGGGACGTGGACTGGAAACCCTGCTCGAAGCACTGAAGCTCACCCGCACACCCCTCGAGATACATCTCGTCGGCGAATGCGTAGCCGGGTATGACACCGAACTCGAAGCCGCGTTCCCAAAGGGGCACCGACTGGCTATCCACCCCGCCGTAAAACACAGCGAGCTGCCAGGCGTCATCGCGAGGCATCGGATCGGCCTGGCGATCGAAAAAAGACAACCCGAAAGCCGGAACAAAACGATCACCAATAAGATCTTGCAATATCTCCAGGCGGGCATACAGGTGCTGGCAACGGCAACGGACGGTCAACACGAAGTTGCCGCCCAATTCCCCGGCGTCGTACAGATAGTCAACCCGGATGATCCCGCCACCTGGGCCGCCGGGCTGGAAGCGCTGTTACGCTCCGGGCCCGACCGCGAATCCACCCGCTGCACCTTCGAAAAAAAATTCTCCTGGGAAGCGCAGGAAGCGAAATTGCTCGAACTCGTTGAAAAAGCGTTAAACCAGCCCCGATAATGCCGCCTCCTATCGCCATGCTGCACCATGTCAGTGACGACCCTGCCCACGAGTCGCTCAAACCGTATTCCATCACCCGGCGATCCTTTACCCGTCTGCTGGACTACCTGGCAAAGCACGATTACGAGACCGTCACCTTTGCCGGCGGGATGAAGCCCCGCAAAAAAAAGCAGATCATCCTCTCCTTCGATGACTGCCCAAAACACTTGTTGGATTTCGCCGTTCCCGAACTGGTCCGCCGCGGCATGAAAGGAGTATTCTATATGCCGGCCGCCTATCTCGGCGGCTATAACAGCTGGGACGCGGATGAAGGCAGGACGCGCGTCGACCTGATGGATGCCGCCGACCTGCAACAGTTGGAAAAACTGGGCATGGAGATCGGCGGTCACTCCTGGCATCATATAAAGTTGAAGGAAGCAAACAACGCCGCCGAAGAAGTTCAACAATGCCGCAGGATCCTCGAAGGCATCGTCAGCGGCCCCCTCCTTTCCTTCGCCTGGCCCTTCGGCTCGGTTCCCGCGAACTATAAGCGCCTCCTCACCGACGCAGGTTTTCAATATGGTCTCAGCATCTTCCAGCCCTTCGAAAGCCGGCAGGCGCTGCGCCGGTTCATCTACCACGACGGGGACACGGATTCGACGTTGGAGAAAAAGCTGTCCCCGGTCTATGCCGCCTACCGCTTCCTGACCGACCCCCTGAAAAAGTACTAAGCCGAATGAAGAAAGTATTGATCATCTCCCCGCATTTTCCACCCATCAACGCCCCGGATATGCAACGCGTCCGGATGAGCCTGCCCTACTACAAAGAGCTGGGCTGGGAGCCTGTCGTCCTTTGCGTGGACGAACGGCATGTGGAAGGCTTTCGGGACCCCCTGCTGCTGGAGACCCTGCCCGCCGGACTTAAGATCCACAAGTTGGGCGCCTGGCCGGCCTCGGTCACCCGCAAGTTCGGCCTGGGGAGCCTCTCGATCCGCAGCTATTTTCATTTCAAGAAGAAAGGCAACGAGCTGCTCCGCTCCGGAAACTTCGACCTCGTGTTCTTCTCGACGACGATGTTCCATGTCTGCGCATTGGGACCTTATTGGAAGCGAAAGTTCAAGGTCCCCTTCGTCATCGATATGCAGGACCCCTGGCGCAATGATTTCTATCTTTCCCAGCCGCGTAGCCAACGTCCGCCGAAATTCCGCATCGCCTATACCATCGACAAACGCCTCGAAGCGGCCACCATACCCTCCGTCGACGGGATCATCTCCGTTTCAGGAAATTATATCATGATGCTGCAGGAACGATACCCGCAGATGAAACACCGGCCGGCCGTCGTGCTGCCCTTCGGTACCTCCGAACGGGATTTCGAAGTGGTAAAGGCCAGGCAGCTCCCACCGCAGGTGATCAAACCGGGCGACGGAAAGATCAACGTGGTGTATGTCGGCGCCATGACAAAATTCTTCCTGCCCCTGCTCAAGGCCTTCTTCCAGGCCTTCGCCACGCAGGGACCGGATAAACACCGCTACCATTTCTATTTCATCGGCACCAATTACGCTCCGGGCGCCGGGGTCCGGCCGGTGGAAGAGCTGGCAGCCGGTCTGGGCCTGGAAGGGTTTGTCACGGAGATGCCCAACCGGATACCTTATTTCTCCGCCCTTGCGACCCTCATGCATGCCGACATTCTGTTCATCCCCGGATCGACGGACCCGGACTACAATGCATCCAAGGTGTACAATAATATCCTCGCCGGGAAACCTATATTCTCGATATTCAATAAGAATAGTCTCGTGAAAAGGATTATCGAGGACGCCCGTGCCGGCCTCGTGGTAGGGATCGACGGAAATGAAACAGAGGCGGAGCTGGTCGCCCGCATCGCGGAGAAAATGGCCGCCTTCGGCTCCCTCCACCTCCAGCCCGCAGGCATCGGCGCCTCCGTGCTGGCCGAACACAGCGCCGCCAGCCTGACAAAGGCGCAGGTGGACTTTTTTAATTCGATCGTACGCTCATGAAGAAGCTGGCTATCATCAGTACCCATCCCATTCAGTACAACGCTCCCCTGTTCCGCCTGCTGGCGGAAAGCAAGACGCTGCATCCGCGGGTGTATTACACCTGGGAGCAATCCGGCAAGGGTGCCAAATACGACCCGGGCTTCGGCAAGAACATCGAATGGGATATCCCGCTGCTGGAAGGATATGAATTTGAATTCGTGCCCAACAGCGCGGATGACGCCGGGACCCATCATTTCAAGGGAATGATCAACCCCGGGCTCAATTCCGTCATCGAAGCCTGGCAACCCGATGTCCTCCTCGTATATGGATGGAGCTATGACAGCCACCTGAAGGCGATCCGCCATTTTCACGGCCGTATACCCGTTCTTTTCCGCGGTGACTCTACCCTGCTGAACGAAGAGCCGGGCCTTCGAAGGATCCTGCGCAGGCTTTTCCTGCACTGGGTCTACCGGCATGTGGACTATGCCCTGTACGTCGGGACCAACAATAAAGCCTACTACCTGAAACACGGCATGAAAGAACGGCAGCTGGTGCTTGCTCCGCATGCCGTCGATAACGACCGGTTTGCCGGCCACGATGCCGAAAGACGGCAGGAAGCCGCGCAGTGGAAGCGGCTGCTGGGAATAAAAGAGAACGAGCTGGTCCTTCTCTATGCGGGAAAGCTGGAGACTGTCAAGGACCCAGCCTTCATCGTGGGGCTCGCGGAAAAATGGAAAGACCTGCCCGTGAAGGTCGTCCTTGTAGGCAACGGTCACCTCGAAGCGGAGCTGAAAGAAAAGGCGAAAGCGCTTCCCAACATCCTCTTCCTCGATTTTCAAAACCAAAGCAGGATGCCGGTAGTCTACCGCCTGGCGGATCTTTTCATCCTAAGCTCCCGCAGCGAAACCTGGGGCCTCGGCGCCAACGAGGCCATGGCCTGTGGGTGCGGTCTGATGCTCTCCTCGCAGGTGGGCGGGGCCATCGACCTGGTCCTTGAAGGGGTCAACGGCATCGTTTTCCCCGTTGGCGATTACGAAAAATGTACGAAGTTCGTGCAGGATCTGCTGGCCGAACCCGGGCGGCTGGACAAGATAAAAACCGCGTCCCGCGCCCGTGTAAATCAGCGGTTCTCATTCCCGGGGGTAGTGCAGTCAGTGGAGGAACTATGTAATGGGATCATCTAGCATGCAGGCTCAAAGCCTTCAAAAATTGAAATTATCGCCGACCATCGGCATATTGGGCGCGGTGTTCCTCCTGGGAGTCCTCGAGTTCAGGAACGGCGTCTACCTGTTCGTCTGCATGGCAGCGCTATATCTGATGTTGGCGCTGCTGTTCCGCAATAACCGTCCGGGGATGATCGTCTTTGCTTTTGCGCTGCAGTGGGTACAGGTGATCACCTATGTCATCTGGATGAACACGTTCAACCGGGATATCAACTATTACAGCAATCATGCCGACGTGGCGATCATCTGCTCCTGTATCGGCCTGATCGTCATCGCCGCCGTTTTCAGTCTGACCATCAATAAGGTCCCCCTGGTCTCCGACGCCTCGTTCGCCAAAGCAGCAAAGAGTTTCGATGAAAAAAAGGTGTTGATCCTCTATACGGGCTCCACTCTATTCCTCGGCGGTCTCCAGTATGCCCTGGGCAACAACTCCGGCTTTGCCCAGATCCTCGGGACCCTGGCTTCTTTGAAGTGGATCTTCCTGATGATATACGGCTACACCTGCTGGGCTAATAAAAAGAACTGGCCGATCTTCGCGGCCATGGTCCTGTTCGAGTTCATCACCTCCCTGTACTCGTATTTCTCGAGTTTCAAGGAAGTGATCCTCATGGCTATCGCCATGGGTATTACCCTCGTTCGGACGATCTCCTTCAAACAGGCGATAATCGGGATCGTGGCCGGTTGCGCGCTCCTCTTCATCTTCATCGGCTGGACCGCCATCAAATCCGACTATCGGAACTATCTGAACCAGGGGAAGGGCCAGCAGGTCGTGGAAGTATCCCGGTCCGAAGCTTTCAGCAAGATCGGTCAAAAGGTAAGTACTCTTTCCTGGGACGACTTCCAATTTGCTTCCTATATGTTGATGTACCGGCTGCAGTACATCCTCCATCTCGCGAAGTCGATGGACCGGGTGCCGGAGATCATACCCCATGAGGACGGACATCTCTGGTGGGAAAATATCACCTACGTGCTGGAGCCCAGGCTCCTGTTCCCCAATAAACCGATCTATGACGCGACGGTGAAAACCGTCAAGTACACTGGCATCCGCTATGCCGGCCGGAAGAAGGGCTCCTCGTTCAGCCTGGGTTACTTCGCCGACTCCTATATCGACTTCGGATTTACAGGCATGTTCATCCCCCTTGCGATCATTGGACTGGTCCTGGGAGGCATCTATCGCCTGTTCATCGGTTTGAGCAGCATCAATATTCTCTTTCGATATAGCATTATCAACGTTGTCTTTTACGAGTTCTCCGTTTTCGAGGCCGATGGGCTATTCCTCTTCGGCCGGCTGCTCCTGCTGACGCTGGTGTATTTTGTCCTTGCAAAAACCCTATTCCCCAGGCTCGAAACCTGGCTCTATAAGGAAGGATCATGAAAGAACCGATCAAGGCGCCCAAAAGCTCCGCCGCGCTCCTGTTTCGCAAACCCGTTCGCTTCTTCAGCCTCGAACGGGTGTTCCAGCAGCTGGAACCCGGGATGAACGCTGCATTCGATCTTCATCGTTGGGTGGCGCCCCGGGCCGGCGGTTCGCCTGCGACGATTCTTGCCAACTGGCGGGCCGCCCGGAAATGCCGGGCCGACGTCTATCATGTCACGGGCGATATCCACTATGTCACCCTCGTCCTCCCGCGGCGAAAGACAATGCTGACCATCCACGACTGCATCTTTTTGTATAGTACGACCGGCATGAAACGCAGGATCCTCAAATGGCTCTTTCTGACCCTGCCGGTACGGCACTGCAGGCTCATCACCGCCATCTCCCAGGCGACGAAGGACGATATCATCGCCCATACCGGCTGCGACCCCGAGAAGATCGTGGTGATCCCCAATCCCGTGGATGGGCTCATCCGCTATGAACCCGCGACTTTTGACAGCACAAACCCCGTCATCCTGTTCATCGGGTCCACCCCCAACAAAAACTTAAACCGCGTGGCGGAAGCCCTGAAAGATATCCGCTGCCGGCTCGACATCGTCGGTAACCCGCCCGAAGAAACACTCCGCCTGCTCGAAAATGCGAAAATAACCTACGCCGTCAGCTCGGGTCTCAGCAGCGAAGCCATCGCCGAAAAATATATCGCGGCCGATATCGTTCTTTTCCCCTCTACCTTTGAAGGGTTCGGCCTGCCGATCGTGGAAGGCCAGAAAGCAGGCCGGCCCGTGATCACCAGCAACCTCAGCCCGATGAAAGAGGTCGCCGCATCGGGCGCCTGCCTCGTCGATCCCCATGACCCCGCCTCTATCCGGGCCGGCGTACTCCGGGTCATCGAAGACGCCGGGTACCGCGAACAGCTGATCCGGGCGGGATTCGCCAATGTAGAACGATTCGCTACCTCTGTGGTAGCCAACCAATATCTTACTTGTTATAAACAACTACTTTCAGCATAATGTGTGGCATTGCAGGTATCCTCTATTTTAATGGCCGTAGCGCTGACCCCGCCATCATCGGGCAGATGAATGATGCGATCCGTCACCGCGGTCCCGACGCCGGGGCAACCTGGGTGGAAGGACCGTTGGCCTTCGGTCATCGAAGGCTCTCCATCATCGACCTGTCCTCGGCGGCCAACCAACCCTTCCATGACGTCTCCGGCAGATACGTGATCGTCTTCAACGGCGAGATCTACAACTACCAGGACGTAAAGACCCGTATCACCGACTATCCGTTTCAGACGACCAGCGATACCGAAGTGCTGGTCGCGGCCTATGCCAAATGGGGTCCGGAATGCCTCGTTCAATTGAGGGGCATGTTCGCCTTCGCGATCTGGGACCGGACGGAGCGCTCTCTTTTCATCGCCCGCGACCGCATGGGGGTCAAACCCCTGTATTATTATCAGGACGACACAAAGCTTCTTTTTTCCTCCGAGATCAGGGCGATGCTCGCCAGTGGTGAGGTAAAAAAGGAGATCAACGAAGAGGCCCTGGTCGATCTCTTTAGCTACCAGTCTGTCGGCGGCGTCAATTCCATCATCAAAAACATCCGCCAGCTCGAAGCGGGATGCTGGATGAAGCTCGCCGGCAATAAGATCACCCGCGAACGCTACTGGGACGTCACCCATCCCCGCGTGGACTTCGACTTTGGCAATGTGCCCGCCGTCAAAGCCCGCATCAGGGACCTGATGCTCCAGTCCGTAACCCGGCGCCTGGTGAGCGATGTGCCCGTCGGCGCCTTTCTCTCGGGCGGCATCGACTCGAGCGCCGTTGTCGGCCTCATGGCGGAAGCCTCGACCCGCCCGCCCGCTACGTTCAATATCTGCTTCGAAGAAAAGGAATACGACGAATCGCTCTATGCCGAAATGATCGCGAAGAAATTCAAGGCCGATCACACCCGCATCCTGCTACAACCTACCGTGTTCCTCGACGAGATGACCAACGCCCTCGATGCGATGGATACGCCGAGCGGCGACGGCATCAACACCTATGTGGTGTCGAAAGCCATCCGCCGGAAGGGAGTAACGGTGGCCCTCTCGGGAGTAGGCGGCGATGAGTTGTTTGCCGGTTATCCGTACTTCGGTCAATATACCACGCTGCAGGCGCGGAGCTGGCTCTGGAAATGGCCGGCCTTTATCCGGCGGCAGGCGGCCCTGATCGAAAGGGGACCCCGGCGGGAACGTCTTCGCCAGCTGCTGTCGGCCGACTCCTGCTCCATCGACCGCGTCTATCCTGTCTTCCGGCAGATGATCACGCCGGGAAAACTGCGCGAGCTGATCGCGCTGAATGGCCACGCCGGCCTGCTGGAAGATATGGCCCCCGGGTTGACGGCCCGCAAAGACGATCTGCGCAAGCTTCCCCTGCTCAGCCAGGTGTCCGCCGCGGAATACCTCGGCTATACCCAGCATACCCTGCTAAAGGATACCGATCAGATGAGTATGGCGGTGGCCCTCGAAGTACGGGAACCCTTCTTCGATCACGATCTCGTGGAATTTGTGATGAGCGTACCCGACGCGATCAAAAGACCGGTGTACCCCAAGAGCCTGCTGGTGGAATCACTGAAGCCGCTCCTGCCGGACGAGATCGTCCATCGGCGCAAGCAGGGCTTTCTCTTCCCGTGGAATACCTGGATGAAAAACGAGCTGCGTTCGTTCTGCGAGTCGCATGTCCAAAATATGGCCGGCCGCCGATTTGTCAACGGGGACAATCTGTTGCGGTTCTGGCGGGAGTTCGTCGCCGGCAAAGGCGATATCCGCTGGGGCGAGATCTGGCTGTTCGTGGTATTGGATCATTGGATGGAAAAAAATGGGGTAGCATGAACCGTCTCCTGCTCCCGGTCTTGTGGGCGGCGCTCTTCACGCTCGCCGTTCTACCGGGGCGATCCCAGGGTAGGGAGGAATTCACGGGACCTTATAACAGCTGGGCGGATGTCCGCACCCGCTTCCACGTCCGTGGCGACGGTATCACGGACGATACGCGGGCGCTCCAACGGGCGATCGACAGCCTGTCCTGTTATGCTACCGACCGCAACATCGGTCCCCGGAGATATTCCGTCGTCTATCTTCCCGCCGGCACTTACTGCATCTCAGCCCCCCTCCGCTTCCAGGGCCAGATCGGCGTCACCCTCATCGGCGAAGATCCCGAACGAACCGTTATCAAATGGATCGGCAAAGAATCCAACACGATGTTCTGGGCCGACGGCTCCGCCTATTTCAAGGTCAGCCGGCTCTCCTGGGACGCCACGGGAAAAAAAGGCATGGAAGGGGTCGGCATCCACTGGCTGGACAAATGGAATGTCCCGGGAAGCCGGAGTTACGCCGCCCTGAATATCGAGGTCTCCGACTGCTTTTTCTTCGGTCTCGACATCGGCATTGGCGGTGGATCGCTGGGCGCCGCAGGCGGCGGCAAGGATGGCACGGGATGGAACGATTCGGAGGTCACCATCCGTCGCTGCAGGTTCTCCAACTGTACACAGGCCGCTATCGCGATCCGCGGATACAACGCGCTCGATTACTGGGTCTGGGACTGCCAGTTCCTGAATTGCCAGATCGGCATCCGCAGCCGGTTCGGCAACTATCATGCGTATCGCTGCTACTTCACGGGCTCAGTCTGCTGCGATCTCAATACCACCCATGGATACTATACCTCTGTCCGGGGATGCTATTCGGATAATTCCGGCGCCTTCTCCATAGACGGAAGCACCAGTACCAATCCCTTCAAACGCATCTTCCAGGACAATATCGTCATCCGGCCCAAACGCCTGCCGGTAGAATACTATCATTTTGGGAAGCTCACATTCTGGAACAACAAATTTACGACCACCGTCGATACCGCCTTTACCTTCACCGTCAATTACAAGAGCTTTGCGAACGGCAACTATGAGGTCCTCTCCCTTCATAATACCTACGGCTATAAGGATCCGATCCGTATCGCCGTCAACCCCAACCACATCTATTCCTTTGGAGACAAGCGGGAAAATGTCGAACCTTCCACAAAAGCATTCCTCGGCACCATGGATGTCATTCCCGCACGGCAACAACGGCCTATATTCGAAGTGCCTGCCGGCGCGGATGCCGCCGCGATCCAGGCGCTTATCGACAAGGCCGCCGAAGCAAAGGGCCAACGGCCCATCGTCCATTTTGCCACCGGCATCTGGTTCCTCGACCGGACCCTGGTGATCCCCGCCGGCTCGGACATGCAGCTGGTCGGCGATGGCCTGCTCCTCGCCACCATCCTCCGCAAAAAACCCGGCCCCTTCTCCGGCAATGCGATGATCTTCGTAAAAGGACCCACCACCGTCGATATCCGCGATATGCAGATCGGTTGGGATGGAGAACGAAACCAACCCGATGGCATCGTCTTCGAAAATACCGATCAGCCCGGAGCCCAGGCGCATATCGATCAGCTGTACTCTCATGCGGACACCTCGCTATCCCTCGCCGGCCTGAACTATCTCTATGTCGAGAAGAACAACTCCTTTTTCTCGGAAGGCAATTTCATCTCGGGCGGCGACCTGGTCAAAAAAGGCGGCGGAACCGCCCGGCTCTCCTGCTATGGCGGCCAATTCGCCCGGTTGTCGGTACTCGATAACGCCCGCTTCCTGGCCCGCGACTGCTGGTGGGAAGGCGCCGACTCACCGGCACTGATCCTGAAGGGAAAGGGGACGATCTGTATCGACGGCGCCATGATCGCTCCGGCCCATGCGGACAGCAACGCGGCCATCGTCATCGACGGGTTCAACGGCCACGTCAGCCTCCTGAATATGTATGTACAGGGCGCGATCGCCCCCCGGCTCGCAGACCCCAATCTCGACCTGCTGGTTTGGAACGTGCACTTCTATCATAAAATGGACGTACTGGATTTTCTGCGGAAAGGCGGGAAGAGCCGGGCCGCGTTCGTCGGCCTCACCGCCCAATGCTTCCGCCCCGACGACCCGGCCTGTAAATACATCATCTCCCTCCCCGACCGGCTGCTGAATGAAAAGGATACCCTCGCCGCCCTCGACCAGGGAACGGCCTTCGACCGGGAAAGCAAACCCGTATTAATGAAAACCCTGCCGCCCGGCGTGAGCAATATTTACATCACCCGGGTAAGCCTGCCCGCCCTCGCCGGCAAAGGCATCGGATTTATAGCAAAACCATGAACAAAAAGAAGATACTGGTAATGGTCGATTGGTTCGTCCCGGGTTATAAGGCCGGCGGACCGATACAGTCCTGTGTGAACTTCGTATTCGCCATGAAGGACGACTATTCCGTTTATGTATTGACCACGGATACCGATCACGGCGAATCCAACCCTTATGAAGGTATCGAATCGGGCCGCTGGACAAACAGGCTGCACCCCGACATCCAGGTCTTCTACTCCCCAAAGGCAACGCTATCGGCCCGCGGCCTGAAAGCGCAGATCGATGCGGTGCAGCCGGACTATGTCTATCTCAACCACCTCTTCTCGCCCCTGTTCGTCGTCTATCCCCTTTGGCTGAAGTTTCGCGGCCGACTGAAAGGCGAGATCGTCCTCTGCCCGCGTGGCGCGCTGTACGATAGCGCCCTCTCGGTCAAACGCTGGAAGAAGACGCCCTTCCTCCACCTGTTCCGCTGGATGGGCATGCCCCGGCGCATCCTCTTTCACGCGACAAACCAGCGCGAAAAGGAAGCCGTGCTGCAGCATTTCCCGGGCAGCAACGTCCTCATCGCCGACAACCTGCCCAATACGCGCCAGCTGCCTTTCGCCGGCCTGCCAAAACAACCCGGCATCCTGAAATGTATCTTCATTGCCCGGATCGTCCCGATAAAAAACCTGCTATTCCTTCTTACGGCGATGGAAAAAGCAAAGGACGTTCGGTTGGAGCTAACCGTTATCGGCCCGGTGGAGGACAAGGGATACTGGGACGAATGCAGCCGGAAGGTCGCCGCCCTGCCGGGCAATGTCAGCGTCAATTATCTCGGCCCCAGGCGGAACGACGAGCTGCCCGCCCTGCTGGCGCAACACCATCTTTTCACCCTCCCGACCACCGGCGAGAATTTCGGTCACGCGATCTTCGAAGCCTTCCTGGCCGGACGTCCCGTCCTCATCAGCGACCAGACGCCCTGGCTGGGCCTCGCCGCCCTCGGATCGGGCTGGGATCTGCCGCTTGACGACCCCGAAAGGTTCACCCGGGCCCTGGAAGAGGCCGCCCGCTGGGATCAGCCGGCGTTTGACGCGTGGGCAAGGGGCGCCTGGGAACATGCCGCACGATTTATTAAAAATCCGGAACTTCACGACCAATATCTCAAGCTGTTTGCATGAACACGACCATTCAAAAAAAGGTGAACAATGCCGCCTACCGGACGACCATCGCGATCGGCGCGCCCCGGTGGAAGCAGCTGGCCTGGTATTTCACCAATATCCTCTTCTTCCAGAATCCCCTCAATGTCCTTTCCTCGCTGAAACTGTCCCTGTTGAAAGGATTCGGCGCCCGGATGGGCAAAGGAGTGGTCGTCAAACCCTCTGTCAATATCAAATATCCCTGGAAATTGCAGGTCGGCGATCATGCCTGGATCGGCGAGAATGTCTGGATCGACAATCTTTCCGACGTGACCATCGGCAGCAACGTGACCCTTTCCCAGGGTTGCCTGCTCCTGACGGGCAGCCATGACGCGGCGCGCGAGACCTTTGACTTTCTGTCCCAACCCATCGTGCTGGAAGACGGAGTATGGATCGGTGCAAAAGCCGTCGTCGCGGGCGGCAGCCGCTGTGGGACACACAGCATACTGGGCATCAACTCCGTGGCGGAAGGCGACCTCGAACCCTATACGATCTATAAGGGAAACCCCGCCATCCCCGTGCTCCGCAGGATCATCAACTAAGTTTAAATTGCGCTATCATTGCATAAAATTCAGGAATGAATCAGACCGCGATACATCATCGGACCCTTCGTGAGGCGCTGCGCATCCGAAAGGTAGAGGAGAAGTTCCTGGAACTTTTTTCACAGGGTAAGCTCAACGGCACCGTGCACACCTGCGTAGGGCAGGAATTCTCCGCGTTGGCCTTTGCAGGACAACTGAAGAAAAAGGATTTTGTCTTTTCCAATCATCGCTGCCACGGACACTATATCGCCTTCACCGGCGATACCCGCGGCCTCATCGCCGAGCTGCTCGGCAAAAGCACGGGCACCTGCGGCGGTATCGGCAGCAGCCAGCACCTTTGTCACAATAATTTCTTCTCCAACGGCATCCAGGGAGGCATCGTCCCTGTCTCCGCAGGCTATGCCCTTGGTAATAAGCTCAAAGGCAACGGCGCCATCGGCACGGTCTTCATCGGCGACGGCACGCTGGGCGAGGGGACCCTCTACGAGACCATGAATATCATCAGCAAGTGGGAGATCCCCCTGCTGATCGTTTGCGAGAATAATTTTTACGCCCAGTCTACCCCTCAGCATATCAACCTGGCAGGCGATATCCTCTCCCGCGCCAAAGCCTTCGGCATCCATACCGGCCGCGGTAAGACCGAGTCGCCAGACGAGCTGATGACCGCCGCCCGCGAAGCCATCGATTATGTTCGCGGGTCCGGGCGGCCCTGCTTCTTCCTCGTGGAGACGTACCGGCTCAATGCCCACTCCAAAGGGGACGACGACCGCGACCCTGCCGAAGTGCAGGCGCAACGCGAAAAGGATTTTCTCACCGTCTTTCAGAAAGAGGCTCCCTCGTATTATCAGAAGTACAACGATGCGCTGGACGAAGAGATCAATGCCCTCGTGGCCGAGATCCTGCAGGAGGGCGACCTGGGTGCAGAGGAATACTTCCAGCCCTCGGAATCCGTCAGCAGCAGGGAGTGGACCCCGCTCGAGCCCATCAACAAACGGCAGGTGGAATTGCTCAACGCCTTCTTCCGCGAACAGATCGTTGCGGACGACCGCAGCGTCTTCCTCGGTGAAGACATCCTTTCCCCCTATGGCGGGGCCTTCAAGGTGACCCGGGAGCTGTCCTTTCTAAAGCCCGAAAGAGTGTTCTCGACCCCCATTTCCGAATCGGCGATCACCGGCATCTCCAACGGCCTTGCCCTCAATGGATTCAAACCTTATATGGAGATCATGTTCGGGGACTTCATGACCCTGGCCTTTGACCAGATCGTCAATCATGCCTCGAAGTTCCACCACATGTTCAACAAGAAGGTCAGCTGCCCCGTCGTCATCCGCACGCCGATGGGCGGCAGACGGGGTTATGGACCCACGCACTCGCAGACGCTGGATAAATTCCTCGTCGGCATTGACAATGTAAAGACGGTGGCGCTCAATACGTTCTTTGACCCGGCCCTCCTCTATCGATCCATCAGTGCCGAGGAACACCCGGTCATCGTCATCGAGAACAAGACCGATTATGGCAAAAAGATCGCCCAGCAGCAAGCGGCCGGCTTTGTCGCCGAACGGAATAACGATGCTTACCCGGTCGTCCGCATCCGGCCTGCCGTTTCCGTTCCGACCCTCACGGTCGTCGCCTATGGTGGCATGGCGGAGGCGGTGGCGGGAATGCTCGAGTCGATCTTCCTCGAGACCGATCACAAACCCGAGCTGATCGTCCCTTCGCTCATTTCCCACCCGCCCATCGATGTCATCGCGGAATCGGTCGCCGACACGGGCCGGTTGCTGGTCGTCGAAGAAGGATCGGGTTTCGCCGGTATCGGCAGCGAGCTCATCGCGGCGGTTCTCGAATCGGGCGCCGCACCCTTTGCCGCCCGGCGCGTCACCGCTCACCCCGTACCGATTCCCTCGGTGCGGTCCCTCGAGAATTTCGTTCTACCCGACAGGAATCGCATCCTGGCGGAGATAAAAGCATATTTCAGCTAATGGCTTTATTACAGGAAATACCCGTTCCGCTGCTCGCGGTGAATGATACGACACTTTCCGTGGTGGAGCTGCCCTTTGGCGCCGGCGCGAAAGTGAACAAGGGCGACGTCATCCTGGTTCTCGAGACCTCGAAGACCAGCTATGACGTGGAGGCGGAGACCGAAGGATATATTCAATACCACTGCGAGGCCGGCCGCGACTACGCCGTCGGCGACGTCATCGCGAAGATATTCAGCGAGGAGTCCGAGGCGGCGGCGCCCGTCGCCGCTGTACCGCGATTGGTCCGGCCTGCGGCCGCGCCGTCGTCGAACGGGCACGATCCTGCTGCCGTCCGAACAACCTCCCTGCGTCCCGTTGCGCCGCGCCGCCAGGCGCAAGGGTCCTGGAAAGGTGAACCCCTCTTCTCCCACGAGGCGCATCGCCTGATGACCGCAGCAGGCATCGGCCCCGATGCCTTCGCGGGTCGTGACCTCATCACGGTCAACGATGTGCGCGAGATCCTTGAACCCAAGGCCGCGCCAGCGGCCAAAACCACGGCTCCCGCCCCGCTGCCCGTAGACCCCGCCAAAACCATTGTACAAAAGCTCCAATCGGCTAAACGCCGCGAGATAGAATACCTTAGCGATATCCAATCAACCGGCCTCACGAGCACCATCAACACGAACGTAGATACCGAAGGTATCTTCATTCACCTTAATTCAGCTCTCACATACCTCAAGGACTCACTGCTACCTGTGATCCTCTACGAGTCGGCCCGGCTGCTGGTTGACTACCCGCTGCTCAACGCCTATTACACCGGTGATGCCCTCGCGCTATACAAAGAGGTCAACCCCGGCTTCGCCATCGATATCGAAAAAGGCCTGAAGGTGCTGAAAGTAAAGGACGCCGGAACAAAAAGCATTCGCGATATCGAGTCGGATATCCTGCTGCTCTCCGGAGCTTATCTCGATGACAAGCTCGAGATCGATCATCTGAGCGACATCACCTTTACCATCACCGATCTCTCCGCCGAAGGCGTCGCCTCCTTCCGGCCCCTCATCAATAAGATGAACAGCGCCATCCTCGGCGTCTCGGCCATCGACGAAAAATTGCAGCGTTGCACCCTCAGCCTGACCTTCGATCACCGGGTGACCGAGGGCAAATATGCCGCGGGTTTCCTCCGGGAACTGCAGCAGCGGCTGGAATCGTACAAGGGAGAAGCCGGAAGCCGGTACAAGGGCATCAGCTGCTTCAAATGTTATAAGACACTGGGGGAAGACCTCGGCGGAACCGGCTTTGTCCGCTGTATCACCCCCGAAGGAAAAGAAGGATATGTTTGCCAGAGCTGTTTAAAGGGTTTTTAGCATGGAAGAAAAAATAAAAGAGATCGTCGCCACCTTCATCAAGGTCCCTGCCGGGGAGATCGGACCCGCCACCCCCATTGACCGCCGGGCGGTGAAGAGCTCGATCATGCTGCACCGCATGTATGCGAAGCTGGCGGAGGCGGGTTTGGTGATCGGCGATTATGCGTCGATCCGGACATACAGCGATCTATCGGCCACTGGCGGAAATGGCAGCGCAAGGGCCGCCGGGCTCATGCCGGACAACACGCCCGCGCAGCAGCCCGATACCGGCGAAGCCGGCGACGAACCCCTCTCCATGGGTATCGACATCGAATCGGTCGGGTCCCTGCCAAAAGCCGCCGATTTCCGCCGCGACGAGTTCTATAAACAAAACTTCACCCCCCAGGAGATGGCCTGGTGCATCCTGCAACCGGAACCGGTCGAATCCTTCGCCGGCCTCTTCGCCGTAAAAGAGGCCCTTATAAAGGCCGACAACTCCCTGAGGGAGAAACCCTTCAACCAGATCGCCATCGGCCGCTCCCCCCAGGGGAAGCCGCTTTATCCCGGCTTCACCCTCTCCATCGCCCATTCCAATGGGACGGCGGTAGCGGTCGCCGCCCGGGCGCCAGTCAACGGCGGCAACGTTCCGGCCCTCACGGGGCCATCAACAACGCCCGTACCGAAAAAGACATCCGCGATCGTCTGGCTGGCCCTCCTACTGGCCGCCGCAGCACTAATCCTTTCACTCTGGCACGCGAAATGAAGATCTCTATCGTTACGGCTACGTATAACAGCGCGGCGACAGTGGCCGATACCCTCGAATGCATTCGCCGCCAGGACCACCCCGATGTCGAACACATCATCGTGGACGGGGGATCGAAGGACGAGACCCTGGACATCGTGCGGCGTTTTCCCCACGTGGCCAGGATGGTCAGCGGAAAGGACAAGGGCATCTACGACGCCATGAATAAAGGCATCGGGCTGGCGACCGGCGATATCATCGGCATCCTCAATTCCGACGATATCTATACCGACGAAACGGTCCTTTCACTCGTCGCCAGAGCATTCGCCGACGACTCGGTAATGACCGTATACGCCGACCTCCAGTACGTCTATCCGGATGATCTCAACCGCATCCAGCGCACCTGGAGGACGGGACGGTTCAAAAAAAACAATTTCTACTATGGCTGGATGCCACCGCATCCTACGTTCTTTGTAAGAAGGGAAGTCTATGACCGGGCCGGGCTCTTCAATCTTGACTTGCGCTCCGCCGCCGACTACGAGCTGATGCTCCGCATCCTGCTCAAATTGGGAATGACGGCTCAATACATCCCGAAGGTGATCGTAAAGATGCGCGCCGGGGGCATGAGCAACGCCTCCCTGTTCAACCGCCTGCGGGCGAATAAGGAGGACCGGATGGCATGGAAGATCAACGGATTACGACCCTACTTTTTTACTTTGTATCTGAAACCGGTGAGAAAGATCTCACAGTTCTTTATAAAATGAGATCCCATGTCGTTTCCTTCGAGCCGGTTCCGGCTACATTCAGTAAATTGCAGCGGAATGTCGCAGTATAATGCATTGTAAATTATATTATATCATAACATAACATGCCAAAAGTTGCTCTAGTCACAGGCGTTACAGGACAGGACGGCGCCTATCTCTGCGAACTGTTGTTGAAGAAAGGATATATTGTACATGGGATCAAAAGAAGAAGCTCACTGTTCAATACCGACCGGATCGATCACCTTTACCAGGACCCCCATGAGTCCAATGTGCACCTGACCCTGCACTACGGCGATCTGACGGACTCGACCAACCTGATCCGGATCATCCAGGAGACTCAGCCGGACGAGATCTACAACCTGGCCGCTATGAGTCATGTTCATGTCAGCTTCGAAACTCCGGAATATACCGCCAACGCCGACGGCATTGGCACCCTCCGCATCCTCGAAGCCGTCCGGCTCCTCGGCCTGACAAAAAAGACCCGCGTCTACCAGGCCTCCACCTCGGAGCTCTACGGTCTTGTACAGGCGGTGCCGCAATCCGAGTCGACGCCATTCTATCCCCGCAGCCCCTATGCCGTAGCAAAACTATATGCCTACTGGATCACCGTCAACTACCGCGAGGCCTACCAGATGTTCGCCTGCAACGGTATCCTCTTCAACCATGAGTCTCCGCTGCGCGGCGAGACCTTCGTCACCCGCAAGATCACCCGCGGCGTCGCCAAGATCGGTCTCGGCCTGCAGGATAAGATCTGGCTGGGCAACCTCGACGCGCAACGCGACTGGGGTCATGCCAAGGATTATGTCGAAGCCATGTGGCGCATCCTTCAGCAGCCGGTAGCCGAAGACTATGTCATCGCCACCGGCATCACCACCCCCGTTCGCGAGTTCGTCCGCATGGCCTTTGGCGAGATCGGCGTCGAGCTCGAGTTCAAAGGCAAGGCCGAAAAAGAGGTCGGCATCGTCGTCGCCAGCACCAACCCCGATTTCCTCGTTGCCGTTGGCAAAGAGGTCATCGCCGTGGACGCCCGCTATTACCGGCCCACGGAAGTCGACCTGCTCATCGGCGACGCGTCGAAAGCCCAACAAAAGCTCGGCTGGAAACCGACCTATACCCTGCCTATGCTGGTAAAGGAAATGGTGGACGCCGACGTCCAGCTCTTCCGCAAGGAACGCGTTTTGAAAGACTCCGGATTTCAGGTGAAGAACCAGTACGAATAACTGAAAGGATATGCTCTCGACAGATAAGATCTATGTAGCCGGTCACCGTGGAATGGTAGGCTCGGCAATCGTCCGCCGGCTCCGAAAAGAAGGATTCACCCGTCTGCTCACCAGCACCTCCTCCGAGTTGGACCTGCGGGACCAGGCTGCTGTCCGCGTCTTCTTCGAAAAGGAAAAGCCGGACCATGTCTTCCTCGCCGCCGCAAAGGTCGGCGGGATCCTGGCCAATAATACCTACCGGGGGGAATTCCTCTACGACAACCTCATGATCCAGTCCAATGTCATCGACTCCGCCTGGCGGAACGGCGTCAAAAAGCTGATGTTCCTGGGGTCATCCTGTATCTATCCCAAGCTGGCGCCACAGCCGCTGAAGGAGGACTACCTGCTGACGGGTCCGCTCGAAGAGACCAACGAGCCCTATGCGATCGCCAAGATCGCCGGGATCAAGCTCTGTGACGCCTACCGGTCGCAATACGGGGCCAACTATATTTCGGTGATGCCCACCAATCTTTATGGCCCCAACGACAACTATGATCTCAACACCAGCCACGTGCTGCCGGCGCTGATCCGGAAATTCCACGAAGCGAAAAAGGCAAAGGCCCCCAGTGTCGTCCTCTGGGGTACCGGCAAACCGCGGCGGGAATTCCTGCATGCCGACGACCTGGCCGACGCCTGCTTCTTCCTGATGCAGAACTACAATGAACCGGGTCTGGTCAATGTAGGCGTAGGGGAGGACCTGGAGATCGGCGAGCTGGCCCTGCTGATAAAAAAGATCGTCGGCTACGAAGGCAACATCGAACATGACCTGACCAAACCCGATGGAACGCCCCGGAAACTCATGGACGTGAACAAGCTGCACGCCCTCGGTTGGACGGCAAGCATCTCCCTGGAAGAGGGCCTTCGCGGTGTATATAATGAATTTGTTCAATCTTTTTAAACAGAGGCCGGCGACGGATAGCCTGGCCGGTCTGCGATGCGACATGCATTCGCATCTCATCCCCGGCATCGACGACGGTTCCAGGGACATGGAAATGTCGCTGCGCCTGATCACGGGACTGCGGGAGCTGGGTTACAGAAAGCTCATTACTACGCCGCATAGTAATGGAGACTATTTTCCCAACACGCCCGAAACGATCCGATCCGGCCTGGCTGCCGTGCAGGCTGCCGTAAAAGAGCAGCAGATCGATGTCGGGATCGAAGCAGCCGCGGAATACCTGTTGGACGAACGGTTCAGCGACACCCTGGACAACGGCGAACCCCTGCTGACCTTCCATCGCAACTGGGTGTTGGTAGAATTCTCCTTCGTGGTACCCGCGATCAATGCCATGGAGACCCTTTTCAGCCTCCAGATGAAAGGCTATCAGCCCGTCCTGGCGCATCCGGAACGATATCTTTACTTCGGCGCCGACAGGGGATGGTACGACCGGTTAAAGGAAGCCGGCTGTCTCTTCCAGCTCAACCTGCTCTCCCTGAAAGGACATTATGGAAAGCTCGCCCATCAACTGGCCGGCTACCTGATCAAGAAGAAATACGTGGACTTGCTGGGGACCGATCTCCACCATGAGAACCACCTGCAGCTCCTCAGGAGCTCACCGGTGATCCATGACACGGTGGCAAAGCTGCTCGATAGCGGGATGATCCGCAATGCTGAATTGTAAAGCCAAAGCGAACCCGGGTTCGCTGGCCGAAGGCCCATCATTAGCCGCGCGCCGGCGCAAAAAACAAAAAATGAAGCTCGACTCGATCGTAATAGCCTGTTTCAAAAAGGACCTGCACCTGATGCGGATCTGCGTCGCCAGTATCCGATACTGGTACCCCGAAGTGGACATCTGGCTGTTGAAGGACCGGTTTGGCGGCGATTTCTCAACCGAGGAGGTCGAAAAGAACTTCAACGTCAGGACCCTCGAATCGCCGGGACTCTTCCACGGCTGGGGCTTCGCCAAATTCGAGGTCTTCTTCACCCCCGTCAAGCGATTCCTCCTTCTCGATTCCGACACCATCCTGCTGGGCCGCCTGCTGGGCGATCTGGAGCGCTTCGACGACGACTTCATCGTTTCCGGCGTACGGTCGGAGGACCCCGAAGAACCAAGGATCATCCGGGATTATATCAATTCCCGCCTCTGCCGGGAAATGAACCCCGGTTTCGTCTACCCAGGCTATGGGATCAATACCGGCCAGATGGTGATCACCAACGGCGTGATCACCCGGGAAGATCTCGAAGGCCTGGTGACCCGCAAAGGCGGGCTGGTGGAAGAAAAATATCCCAACCTGTTCCCCTATGCCGACCAGGGGGTCGTCAACTACGTGCTGGCCCTGAAAAAGGCCGCGAAACAGGCCTCGGTACGCTACCACGACTTCTTTATCTGGCCCGGCGAGGAGCGTGCCGCTACCATCGACCTGGAAAGCATCCGCCGCCGCGAAGGGATACCCGCCGTCCTGCATTGGGCTGGTCTGAAGCCATTGGATTTCAAACAGTTCCTACGACTCGACCTCCTTCTCTTCTTCGAGGACCTCTATTACCGCCAGATCCCCGGCGGAGCCTCCAAAAGAAGGGCGCGGGAAGTTCTCCGCCTGTCGACCCTGCGCCTGAAACAGCTCAAGCATAAGCTGCTGAAACAGCGCTGACCCCGCCCGCGCTCCGCGCGGCCCCAGCCCTGGCGAACCATGTCGATATTTCGCGGAATGACCCCTCATTTCGCCAATCTTCGAACCTCCCCCGTCCGGCTCCCTCCCCCTGTCGCGCCCTTTCTCCCGCGGCAACACCCCCTTCTGCCAAAATTCCCGACCCGACTGCCAATTCTCTTGTACTTTTTGCTGTCTTTCTGGCACCTCTGGCACACGGGCCCCTTTTTTGCATGATAAAAGGAAAGAAACAACAGCATGGCACGCGAATCAACAAAACAAAAGACCCGACGAAGTGATTGTCAAACCTTTGTCTTTTAACAAGACCATAGGTCACATAATTAAACGTCGCCGTTCTTTAATGTCTAATTTTGAACAGAAGATCATTAAACAATTTTAACTCATGGCTACAGTAGAATTCAACCAGCTTTTGGTCAACAATGCAGAGTTCTTAAAGCCGTTCGCTATCACGCTTACCCGTGATTCTGAAGCAGCAAAAGACCTTTTCCAGGAAACCCTTTTCCGCGCCTTAGCAAATAAGGATAAATACAACGTAGGTACGAATATCAAGGCATGGCTTTACACCATCATGCGGAATATCTTTATCAATAATTACCGCCGTAAAGCCAAACAGAATACCATTTTTGACAGCACACCCAACGAATTTCTCCTGAACTCCTCTCAGGTGGCAGTGGCAGGAGCGGTCGAAATCAATCTCCGGGTGAAAGACATCCAGGCGGCCATCCACAAGCTGCCGGAGATCTTCCGCAACCCCTTCCTGCTTTACTTCGACGGGTTCAAATACCACGAGATCGCCGAAATGCTGCAGGAGCCCCTGGGTACTATCAAGAGCCGCATCCACTTTGCCCGCAAGCTGTTAAAAAATCAGATCGAGCGATTTTAGTTCGGCACATAACTATGCAAGAAAGGGAAGAAGTGATCCTGGTGAATGAAGAAGATGTCCCGCAGGGGACCATGGAGAAGATGGAAGCTCATCGCAAAGCCCTTTTACACAGGGCTTTTAGCGTTTTTATATTCAACGCGAAAGGGGAGATGCTCCTGCAGCGGCGCGCCCCGGGGAAATACCATTCCCCCGGTCTCTGGACCAATGCCTGCTGCAGTCATCCCCGGCCCGGCGAGGACACAATGGCTGCAGCCAGCCGCCGGCTCGCGGAAGAGCTGGGATTCACCACCGGGCTGGAGAAACTTTTCGATTTTACCTACCGGTCCGAGTTTGACAACGGGTTGACCGAATTCGAGTTCGATCACGTGTTCGTCGGGTACTATGATCGGGAGATCAGGCCCAATGCCGCGGAGGTCAGCGACTATTGCTATCAATCCCTGGACAAAATAAAGGAAGGCCTGGAGGCCCGGCCGGATCGATTCACCAGCTGGTTCCACCTGGCCTTCCCGTTAGTGACGCAGCGGATGGAAAACGATCCCGCCGCCGGAAGCGGCGCTATTCGCAAAGATTAAGACCGTCCGTACCGAGCGTGCTGAACTGGAAATACTTCACTTTCCCATTCGGTCCGGCCACGTCGAAATGCAGGACAAGCGTGCCGTACTGCATGTCATAGGCTTCCCAGAGATCGTCCTTGATCTTCGGGTTCCCGAGGCGGCTGAAATGACTGCCACGCTTGGTCCCCAGCACCGGAATACTCGTCTTGCCGATGAACTTCGGTCCTACCTCCACATATTTCCGTTTGGTGTAAAAGAAAAGGTCCTTCGTCTTGAAGAAGATGCCGCCACCGCATTTCGCCTCCGCGGATTCCTCCACGGCACTGGTAAAACACGGGAATTTTTCCTTGATCTCATTTTGGGTATTGGATGGCTTGACCCCATTGACGGTACCGTCGAGCACATCCACATAGAAATCGGGGCATATCACCTTGGCCTTTAATTGTCCCATGCCTACAGACACAAGGCCCATGCACAGTAGTAGGGAAAAGAGTTGCTTCATAGTTATAGAGATTTTAGATATCCCCTTATAAAGCAAATTCCTTGCCTACTTGCTCAAATACATGCTCCGGTCCTTGTACAGCTGCCGGAAATTGGGGTCGCGCAGGTCCTTGATAAAGCGGATCGCTTCCCCGGTGGACTTCATCTCCGGTCCCAGCTCCTTATTGACGCCCGGGAACTTGTTGAAACTGAACACGGGCTCCTTGATCGCAAAGCCGGTCAACTTCTTCTCAAAGGTGAAATCACTCAGTTTATGGCCGCCGAGCATGATCTTGGTGGCGATATTGAGGTAAGGTATCTGGTAGGCTTTTGCAATAAAGGGCGTCGTGCGCGAGGCCCGCGGGTTGGCTTCGATAACATACACCTTCCCGCTCTTGATGGCGAACTGGATATTGATAAGCCCCTTGATATTGAGGGCGCGGGCGATCTTTTCCGCATAGTACTCCAACGTCGTGACCTCCATGGGGCTGAGGTTGAAGGCCGGCAGGACCGCATGGCTGTCGCCGCTGTGGATGCCCGCGGGCTCGATATGTTCCATCACCCCCATCACGTGGAAGGTCTCGCCGTCGAAGATGGCGTCCACCTCGGCCTCCTGGCAGCGATCGAGGAAGTGGTCGACCAGGATCTTGTTGCCCGGGATATGCTTCAACAGGCTGACTACGGCCTTTTCTACTTCTTCATCGTTGATAACGATCCGCATCCTCTGTCCCCCCAGCACGTAGCTCGGCCGCACCAGCACGGGATATCCTACCCGGTTGGCGACCTGGACCGCCTCGTCGACGTCGTAGGCCGTGCCATAGTCGGGGTAGGGGATGTTCAGCTCCTTCAGCATATCGCTGAACCGGCCCCGGTCTTCCGCGATATCCATGCTGTCGAAGGACGTCCCGATGATGGGAATGCCCTTCTCGTTCAGCTTCTCGGCAAGCTTGAGCGCCGTCTGGCCGCCCAGCTGCACGATGACGCCCGCCGGCTTTTCGTGTTCGATGATCTCCCAGAGATGTTCCCAATATACCGGTTCGAAGTACAGCTTGTCGGCGATGTCGAAATCCGTCGATACCGTTTCGGGGTTACAGTTGACCATAATGGCCTCATAACCGCATTCCCGGATGGCCATCAGGCCGTGGACGCAGCAATAGTCGAATTCGATACCCTGCCCGATGCGGTTGGGACCGCTGCCGAGCACGATGATCTTCTTCCGGTCGCTGACCTTGCTCTCATTGGCATGGCCGCCTTCGAAGGTGGAGTAGAAATAAGGGGTCTTTGCCTCGAACTCGGCCGAGCAGGTGTCCACCATTTTATAGACGCGGGTGATGCCGGCCGCCTTGCGCCGCTCATACAGCGCTTCTTCGTTGCCGGAACCCATGATCTTGACGATTTGCGCATCGCTGAACCCGAGCTTCTTGGCTTCCCGCAGCAACTCCAGCGGCAGCGTCTCGACCTTGCTGTATTTCTCAAGGTCCTTCTCCATGTTGCAGATCTTCTGGATCTCATAGAGGAACCAGCGGTCGATGCCGTTGGTGGCCTTGGAGATCGTGCCCACCGAAATGCCGGCCATCAGCGCATCCTTGATGCGGAAGATGCGATCCCACTTCGGGGTCTTGATATATTCCAGCAGCTCTTCGGCATGCATGAGGCTCTTGCCGTAATAGCCCAGTCCGACGGCATTGTTCTCGAGGCTCTGACAGGCCTTCTGAACGGCTTCCGTAAAGCTGCGCCCGATGGCCATCACTTCTCCCACACTCTTCATCTGCAGGCCAAGGGTGTCATTGGCGCCCTTGAACTTGTCGAAATTCCAGCGCGGGATCTTGACGATGACATAATCCTGCACCGGCTCGAAGTAGGCGGACGTTGTGCCCGTGATCTGGTTCTTGAGTTCATCCAGCGTAAAGCCGATGGCAAGCTTCGCTGCAACCTTTGCGATCGGGTATCCCGTGGCTTTCGAGGCCAATGCGCTACTGCGACTTACCCTGGGGTTTATCTCAATCGCGATGATCTCTTCCGTCTTAGGGTTCAGTGCAAATTGAACGTTACAACCGCCGGCGAAATTCCCCAGGTCGCGCATCATGCGGATGGCCGTGTTACGCATCAGCTGGAAGGCAGTATCGCTAAGGGTCATGGCCGGAGCCACGGTGATGGAGTCGCCCGTGTGAACACCCATCGGGTCGAAGTTCTCCACGGTACAGATGATGACGACGTTGTTGTTGGCGTCCCGCAACAGCTCCAGCTCGAATTCCTTCCAACCCAGCACCGCCTTTTCGACCAGCACCTCGTGAATGGGCGAAGCCTGCAGACCGCGGTTGAGGGCCTCGTCGAGGTCTTCCTTGTCATGGACAAAACCGCCGCCGGTCCCACCCAGCGTAAAAGAGGGCCGGATCACCAGCGGGAAGCCGATCTCCTGGGCGAATTCCTTCCCTTCGAGGAAGGAGTTGGCGGTCTTCGCCGTCGCGACGGGTACACCCAGCTCGATCATCCACTGCCGGAACTTCTCGCGGTCCTCGGCCTTGTCGATGGCCTTTATGTCGACGCCGATCAGGCGGACACCATATTTTTCCCAGACGCCGAGATCCTCGGCTTCCTTTGCCAGGTTTAACGCCGTCTGACCGCCCATGGTCGGCAATACGGCGTCTATCTTGTTCTCTTCCAATATCTGCTCGATGCTCTCCACCGTCAGCGGCAGGAGGTACACCCTGTCCGCCATCATCGGGTCCGTCATAATAGTTGCCGGATTGCTGTTGATGAGGATCACTTCGACCCCCTCTTCCCGCAGGCTGCGGGCAGCCTGGGTGCCGGAATAGTCGAATTCGCAAGCTTGACCGATGATAATGGGACCCGATCCAATGATCAGGACGGAACGAATAGAGGAATCTTTGGGCATATCTGAATGGATAAATCGCGCAAAGGTACATCAGCGAGGGGTCCCTTCCAAAAGAAATCCCCCCAAAAGAAATCGCCTGCGGACGTCGCAGGCAGCAAAAAGGCCCGGCATCATCATTAGATTCGCCGGGCCTCGTATAACTAACAATTTACAAGGTGCGCTACTAACTTTCAGTTATTGTGGTACGCCGCGAGCTCGATATCATCGAGCAGCACCCCGCCTCTGCGGGCAATCGATTTCCGCTCGGCCATCAGCCTCCGGTTCTCGAATTTGCTTCTCAAGCGGAATACATACTTCTGCTTCGCTTCTTCGCCTTTGATAACGCCAATCATGCCTCCGACAGTCACTGCCAGAAAAACGACCATTCTGTGTTTAAATCCTTTCATACCCTTCCAATTTTGATGGTGAAGCCTTCTTCTAATAATAGACAACTATCGATAGCCAAAAGCTGTACCAAACTTTAAAAAAAACCTACCCTTATCGTAGTATTTTTTTGGCGTCCGGTTTTAAGGTTGATTGGTAGCCTCTTGTTAACAATAGGTTGACTTTTCGCCACAGTATATACGGAAAAATTGCCCCAACAGATGCCGATATATCGCTTTTTGACGTGTCACCCAGCGGGCGGAGCCCGCTCAGACATCATGGTTTGGGCGGCGGAAATTACATTTCGATAATTTTTGTCGCCCAATGTGGGAAGAATGGACTCACTATGGGAATAACTAACCGGTGATTGGGTATCTTTGTTTCCACTTGTATTTTTAATCCTGCATTAATCTCATGAGGTATCTCGTTCTCGCGCTCTGTTGTTGTTGTTGTACGTTCCCGGCTTTCTCCCAGCTCTTTCCCTCGGCAGAGGTTCCGCGCGGCTACTTCCGCGACCCACTGGCCATCCCCATCCACCTCGCCGCCAACTTCGGCGAGCTGCGCCCCAACCATTACCACATGGGCCTCGATATCCGGACGCAGCATCGGGAGAATCTCCCCGTCTACGCTGCGGCGGATGGGTACGTGGCGCGGGTCTCCATCGAGCTCGGCGGTTTTGGCCAGGCGATCTATATCAACCATCCCAACGGATACACGACGGTATATGGACATCTCAACCAGTTCTTCCCCGAATTGGCGGCCTATACGCACGACCAGCAATACCGCCGCAAGTCCTGGTCGGTTTACCTGTCCCTTCAGCCCGGCCAGTTTCCCGTGAAGAAAGGCGACCTCATTGCTTACAGCGGCAACACCGGCGGCTCCCAGGGCCCTCATCTGCATTTCGAGATCCGCCGCACCGCAGACGACGTCAACCAGAACCCCTTGCTCTTCGGGCTCCCGGTGCCCGACAATACGCCGCCAACCCTCCAGCGCCTCGCCTGGTACGATCGCAACCTGGGCATCTATGAACAGAAGCCGCATATTCTACCCATTTACCGGAATGCTCTGGCGCCCTCTCTGCTGGTCGTCCCCACCACCCGCATCAGCTTCGCCCTCTCGGCCTTCGATACACAAAGTGGCTCCGCCAATCCCAACGGTATCTATGAAGCCGCCCTGTATGTCGACGATACGCCGGTGCTCGGCTTCCAGATGAACAACATCAGCTATGACAACACTCGCAACATCAACGCACACATCGACTATAAGACAAGAGAAACAGGCGGACCGTTCCTCCAGCAGCTGTTTTTTTTATCAGGCAATCCTTCCCCTTCCATCTACACCTGGCCGGCCGGCCGGCAGGGCGACGGCGTGATCCGCCTCGAAGACGGTCTTGTCCACGCGATCCGCATCGTCGTAAAGGATACCTATGGAAACGCATCCGACCTGCGGTTCCGCGTTCAATACCGGCCGGCCTCCGCTCTTCCGCCACTCGAAGCGCTACAGCCTGGGAAAAAATTTTACGCGGGAATGGTCGACGGCATCGAAGCCCCCGACTATGCCTTCTTCCTCGGTGAGAAAAGCCTGTATGATTCGGTGACCATCCGAGTCAACACGGTCGGCGTTCCCGGCGCCGGCCTCTCCCTGCCCGGCGGGGTTTCGGCGGCACAAGCCATCGGCGACAAAGGGGTCCCGTTGCTCGATCCCGTTCTCGTGCGGCTGCGCCCGGTGACACCCGCCGGCGTCGCGGCGACCTCCATGGAAAGAGTTGTCATGGTATGTTTCAATGGAACATCCAAAGACGTACAGCGGCCCGAATGGCAGAACGGCTGGGCCTCCGCCCGTTTCCGGCAATTCGGCAACTTCCAGCTGGTGGAAGACCTCGAACCACCCGTCATCACCCTGCCCGGCGTAGCCGAAGGGGCTAACTTGTCGAAGGCCGGCCGCATTGCAGTTACCGTAAAAGATGATCTCGGTGCGACCAAAAACTTCAGGGCCCTGCTCGATCCCGAGGCCGCAGACGGCGGCCAATGGCTCTGTTTCACCAATGACAAAGGGCTGGCCTATATTTACAAGTTCGACGAACATTGTCCGCCGGGGCGCCATACACTTCGCATAAGCGTCGAGGACATGGCGGGCAACCGATCGGTAAAAGAACTTCATTTTATAAGATAACTCACGACACATGACTCATCTGCAGGAGGGCGATAAGGCCCCCGCATTCACGGGAAAGGACGCGGCAGGCAACAAGGTTTCACTGGCCGACTACAAAGGGAAAAAAGTAGTCCTGTATTTCTATCCGCAGGACGATACACCCACCTGCACCGTGCAAGCCTGTAACCTCCGGGACAATTATTCCCTGCTGAAGAAGGAAGGATTTTCGGTCATCGGCGTGAGCCCGGATGATGAGAAGAGCCATGGGAAATTCGAAAAGAAGTTCGGCTTGCCGTTCCCGCTGGTCGCCGACCCTGATCATAAGATCATTGACAAGTACGGCGTGTGGGGCGAGAAGCAGCTCTATGGCCGCCAGTATATGGGCCTGCATCGGACTACCTTCGTGATCGACGAAAAAGGCGTGATCCGCAAGATATTCCTAAAGCCCAGGAGCAAGCAGCACGCAGAGGAAATAGTCAAGGCCTGGTCGGCCCTTCCATGATCCACTCCACTTCACCAAAGGTGAATCGCCGTTCCAATACGTCCTTCGTCAACAACTCCCCCTGCGCGGAAACGCCCTCCACCACCGTCCGGAAGACGGCATTCTCCTTCTTCAGCCGGACCTCCCGCCCGCGGCCATACAGCCGTCTGTTGTATTCCTGCAGCTGCAGGCCGGCATCGCCGGTGACCAGCTCAGCATACCGCTTATCCAAAAATGCACCCAGCTGCCGCGCCAGCTGCAACGAATTGAAGGGCTTACCCGTTATTTGACGCAGGGAAACGGGATTTTTAGCCGTCGGCGGAAACTCGACCTGGTTGATATTGATCCCTATCCCCGCGATCGCATAAAGCCATCGGTCGCCCTTGAAATGATTCTCGATGAGGATGCCCCCTGCCTTTCTGTCATTCCAGTACAGATCGTTGGGCCACTTGATCGAGGTCGCCTCGGGGCCGACATATTGACTATACAGATCATGGCAGGCAAGAGCCACCGCCACACTGAGGGTGAAACCGGCCGTGGAAGGTAGCGCAACTGGCTCTAAGACAGCGCTGAGGATGATGTTCTCACCGGGCTGACTCGTCCAGTGGCGACCCCGCTGGCCCTTTCCCGCCCACTGATCATGGGCGAAAACAAGGGTCCCATGCGGAAGGGCGCCTGAAACGGCCCCGGCCATGGCATAGTTGTTGGTGCTGTCCACCGACTCTAATTCAATAAAAGCGCGACCGATCGCCAAAAGATTCCTATTTTTGGTAAGATTAAATAAGACATAAAATTATACCCTGTTTCTCACAAAAATTTGATTATCACAAAAACGTATTGATTATTGGAACAGCTTTCTATATTAGCTACCCGCAAGCGCAGCAGCGTGGTGAGGTTGACGAAGAATTCAAAGATTTTCAAAGCCATCATAAAAGCAATACAGGAGAAAAAGGGTGAAGAGATCATTTCCATTGATTTACGAAAGATTCCCGAAGCAGTAGCGGATTTTTTTATCATTTGTGAGGCCGCCAGCACCACCCAGGTGAAGGCCATAGCCGATTCGGTGGAAGAAGAAGTGAAGAAGAATTGCGATGAGCTCCCCTATAAACACGAAGGCAGACAGACCTTTCAGTGGGTTTTGATCGATTATGTGAATGTCGTGGTCCATGTGATGCTGCCGGAAAATCGCCGTTTTTATAAGTTGGAGGACATGTGGAGTGATGCTCCCCAGGAGAAGCATCAGGGATAAGACCCAGCAGAAACCGTTTGGAACCGACAATTTAACAGGTTATTTTGCCGTTTCATGGTTTTTTTTGAACCTTTTCACCGTATAGTTTTTATTATTAATACCGCTAAACAACACGGATACAAACAAAAATGCCACAAGACGATCTGAAACAAAACGATAAAAACAACTTTCCGAGGTTTCGCCCGAGGGGAGATGATGATAATGGTCAGAAGAAAGGGCCCAGGTTCAGCATCTACTGGATATGGGGGATCATCGCCGCCGTGCTCATCGGTTTTAACTTATTCGGTTCCTTCTCGCCGGACGCTCACCCGGCCGACGAGCTGGATTTCCGCAAGACCATGCTGGCCAACGGCGACGTCGAAAAGATAGACCTTATCTCCAACAAGAATATTGTCCGGGTCTATATCAAGAAGGACAGCCTGAACAAGCCTTTTTATTCCAAATACAACAAGCAGAACTCCTGGCCCGGAGGAATGAGCAAGGATGGCCCGCAGTTCGAGTTCAGGGTCACCGACGTGAAGGACTATGAGAAGATGCTCCGGGAATATTTTACCACTCACCCCAACCAGGAAGTGTCGATCAATTCCAAGCAGGAAGGCGAATGGTTCGGCCCCTTGCTGAACTTCCTCTTGCCCCTGTTGATCATCGTGCTCATCTGGGTCATGTTGATGCGAAAGATGGGCGGACAGGCCGGTACCGGCGGTCCGGGCGGCATCTTCAACATCGGGAAGTCCAAGGCCACCCTCTTCGACAAAGGCACAAAGGTGTCCATCACCTTCAGCGATGTCGCGGGATTGGACGAGGCCAAGGTCGAAGTGATGGAAATTGTCGATTTCCTGAAGAATCCCAAAAAATATACGGCACTGGGGGGTAAGATCCCGAAGGGCGCCCTGCTGGTAGGTCCTCCCGGAACCGGTAAAACGCTGCTGGCAAAGGCCATGGCCGGCGAGGCCCAGGTCCCCTTCTTCTCGATGAGCGGTTCCGACTTCGTCGAATTGTTCGTCGGCGTAGGCGCCAGCCGTGTCCGCGACCTGTTCAAACAGGCCCGCGAAAAAGCTCCCTGCGTCATCTTTATCGATGAGATCGACGCTATCGGCCGTGCCCGCGGGAAGAACGCCATCATGTCCAACGATGAACGCGAGAGCACCCTCAACCAGCTCCTCGTGGAAATGGACGGCTTCGGCGGCGACAGCGGCATCATCGTGCTGGCGGCGACCAACCGGCCCGACGTGCTCGACACCGCCCTGCTGCGTCCCGGCCGCTTCGACCGGCAGATCTCCATCGACAAGCCCGATCTGAAGGGCCGCGAGGCGATCTTCAAGGTCCATCTCAAACCGATAAAGATCTCCAGCAAGCTGGATATCCATAAACTGGCCGAACAAACACCCGGTTTTGCCGGCGCCGATATCGCCAACGTTTGTAACGAAGCGGCACTGATCGCCGCCCGTAAAGGGAAAGAGACCGTGGAAATGGAAGACTTCCAGGATGCGGTGGACCGGGTCATCGGTGGCCTCGAGAAAAAGAACAAGATCATCTCCCCCGAAGAAAAGAAGATCATTGCCTACCACGAGGCCGGTCACGCTATCTGCGGCTGGTTCCTGGAACATGCTTATCCCTTGCTGAAGGTAACGATCGTCCCCCGCGGAACGGCGGCGCTGGGCTACGCGCAATACACCCCGAAGGAACAGTATCTCTATAATACGGACCAGCTGTTCGACCAGATCTGTATGACCCTCGGCGGCCGCGCCAGTGAAGAGTTGAACTTCGGCAAAATATCGACAGGCGCGCAGAACGACCTGCAGCAGATCACCAAGATCGCCTATTCGATGGTAACGGTCTATGGGATGAACGATAAGGTGGGCAATATCAGCTTCTACGATCCCCAGGTGGAGAATTCGTTCACCAAACCTTACTCCGAGGAGACCTCGCGGATCATCGATGAGGAAGTCCGTAAGCTGATCGACCGGGCCTATGATGCCACCAAGCAGCTGCTGACCGGGAAGTCGAGAGAAGTGAAGAAGCTGGCGGAAGCCCTGCTAGAACGGGAAGTCCTCTTCCAAAGCGACGTGGAAACCCTCATCGGCAAACGTCCTTATGAAGAGAAAAGGCTACTGGATGTCTCCGACAATGGAGTGCCCCCGGCCGTGGTCGTTCCCCCGACTACAGAAGAAGTAAAATAAATTTTGTCGTGAAGGTATCCTCCGCAAAAGAGAATATTCTAAAAAAGATAAGGCAGGCGTTGAGTGAATCAACGCCTATTCCTTTTCCGCAAAGCGAAGGCAACGCCTCCGTCTTCCATCCTTCGCGGCAGGACCTCGAAGTGGAATTTGCCGAGCAGTTTGCCAAATTGCAGGGCAAGTTCATCTTTTGCGTCGATCATGCGGAACTGGTGACCCAGCTGAATGCGCTGATCGCCACCCAGGGACTGAAAAAGGTATACTGCCGCGAGGAAAAGCTGCGCGAAACGCTGAAGGCCCAGGCCTTTGACGGGTTCGCCGATGTCGGGCTGGCAGACTGCGACGCCGCCGTCACCACCTGCGAGGGCCTGGTGGCGCGCACCGGCAGCATCATCCTCAGCAGCGCCGGCCGTAGCGGCCGCACCGTCAGCGTCTATGCCCCGATCCACATCTGCGTCGCATATACCGATCAGCTGGTATACGATGTCCGCGACGGGCTCGTCGGTATGAAGGAAAAGTACCCGCAACAGCTCCCGTCGCTGATCAGCTTTGCCACGGGACCCAGCCGGACCGCCGATATCGAAAAGACCCTCGTGGTCGGCGTACATGGACCCAAGGAGGTATACCTGTTTCTCGTAGATAGACACTAGTATGATTATCCCTTCCGGAAAAAAGGTTTATTTTCTTAGCGATTTTCATTTGGGCGCGCCTGACCACGCCAGCAGCCTGGTGCGCGAACGGCGGATCGTCGATTTCCTCGAACGCATCCGCAAGGACGCCGCGGTGATCTTTATCGTCGGCGATCTCTTCGACTTCTGGTACGAATACCGGACGGTCGTGCCCAAGGGTTTTATACGCATCCTCGGGAAGATGGCGGAAATAACGGACTCGGGCATCCCCATCCACTTCTTCATCGGCAATCATGATATGTGGATGAAGGGATATTTCGAGGCCGAGCTGAATATCCCCGTCTACCAGGAGCCAAAAGAATTCGAGTTCAACGGGCTGAAGTTCCTGATCGGTCACGGCGATGGTCTGGGACCCGGTGACCATGGGTATAAGTTGATAAAAAAGGTATTCCGGAATCCCGTCTGCCAGGCCCTTTTCGGCATTCTCCCCCCAGCCGTTGGGGTGGGGCTGGCGGGCTGGCTCAGCCGCCGCAGCCGGGCCGTCACTGGCGCCGACGACGCCATCTTCCTCGGCGAGGAAAAGGAATGGCTGATCATTTACTGCCGCGAGGTGCTCAAACGCGGGCATTTTGACTATTTCATCTTCGGCCATCGTCACCTGCCCATCGACTTTTTATTGAACGATACCGGCAGCCGGTATATCAATCTGGGCGACTGGATCCGTTATTATACGTATGCCGTGCTCGACGGGCAACAGCTGACCCTTCAAAGCGAGACCCCCGAAACGGCCGATAAAATCGTCCGCAAATGAACCGCCGCTGCCGTCTTCCCTTTATGCTGCTGCTGGGCTTCTTTGCCGTCGGGGCCGCCCGTGCGCAGCAAAATCCCGCGGATACAGGCGCGCTCTTCCGCCTAACCCGGACGATCGGCCCCGATATCAGCGATTTTACCGTCGACAACCTGGGAAACATCTATATTCTGAGGAAGGACAACCAGCTCCGAAAGCTCGGCCCGCAGGGCGACTCCCTGGCCGTCTTCAATGATGTCCGCCGCTTCGGCCAGATCGCCTCCATCGATGTCACCAACCCCTTGAAGATACTCGTCTTCTACCGCGAATTTTCTACCATCCTCGAGTTGGATCGGTTTCTCAACATCGTCAACACCATCGATCTCCGCAAGCTGAATATTCTGCAGGTAAAAGCCGTCGGGCTGGCCTATGACAATAACGTATGGGTCTTCGATGAGCTGGATGCCATCCTCAAGCGGGTCGCCGACGACGGATCGCTCGTGGACCAGACCACCGACTTCCGGCAGCTATTCGACAGCGTCCCCGACCCTGCCTTGATCCGCGACCAGGCCGGCTTCGTCTATCTCTACGATCCCGCAAAGGGCGTTTATATCTTCGACCATTACGGTACCCTGAAAACGCATCTCGACCTGCGTGGCTGGCGCGACTTCGACGTCATCGACAAGTCCCTCCTGGGTCGTGACGACCGCACTTTCTTCCGCTATCAGCCCGGTACGCTGAACATGCAGGAAGAGCCCATTCCCGCCGCCTATGCCGGGGCCAGCCACATCCGGATAACCCCGTCGGTCATCTATGTCCTGAAGAAGACCGGCCTCGAGATCTATAGCCGAAAATAATCCCACCGGCACCGGGCCAAACGCCCGCCGGCCAGGACGGGCTGGAGGCCCGTCGGCCGAAGGCCAATCATTAGCCGTTTGCGGGAGATGCACTAATTTTTCGACAGTGCATCTCCCGCACATATCTTTGCACCATGCACTCCTTCTGGAATAGTATCGTCTTTGGCAACCCGTTGAAAGCCTACATTATCGTTGCCGCAACGATCCTCTTCGTCATCGTCCTCAAACAGTTCATCTCCCGACTCATCGCCCGGCTGATCTTCCGGTTCGTCCGGCGCATGGGCTCGGGTCTCGATAAAAGCGCCTTTCTCGACCTGGTCGTCGGACCCATCGGCATCTTCCTGATCCTGTTCGTATCGATCACCTCGATCGAAAAGCTGCATTTTCCCGGTGAGCTCGAATTCGATATCTACGAGGTCAGGTCAAAGACCATCACACAGGCCGTTGCCGTGATCATCCTCATCGGCAGTTTCTTCTGGCTCCTGCTTCGTCTGGTGGATTTTATCGCCCTGGTGCTGCGCAGCAAGGCGAAAAGCGGCGGCGGTCCCCGCGATATGCAGATGATCGTGTTCATCCGCGACTTCCTCAAGGCGATCCTGGGGATCATCGGCATCCTGGTGATCCTGCACAAGGCCTTCGAAGTGGACGTTTCCAACGTCGTCGGCGGCCTGGGTCTGGCCGGCGCCGCCATCGCCCTAGCCGCGAAAGAAAGCATCGAGAACCTGATCGCTTCCTTCGTCATCTTCTTCGACAAACCCTTCAAGGCGGGCGATGTGCTGAAGGTGAACAATATCTCCGGTACCGTGGAAAAGATCGGACTCCGGAGTACCCGTATCCGCACTGATCAAAAGACCTTCGTCACCGTCCCCAACAAGCAAATGGTCGACAGCGTCGTCGACAACCTCACCCTGAGGACCCAGCGAAAAGGCGAACTCCGGCTTGAGCTAAGCCTGTCTACCCCCGCCGCCCAGCTGGACGCTTTCATCACCGGTATCCGCCAGATCCTCATCCGCGACAAGGTCCAGAACAGCACTGTTTTCCTTGACAATGTCACCGGCAGCGCCTTCCTCGTAAACGTGGATTATTTCACCGCGCCGGTGGCGATCGATGAGTTCAATGCCGTCAAACAGCAGGTAAATCTCGAAGTATTGCAATTGATGGAGAAGATGGGTCTCAGCATCGCGGGTTCGAGTACGACGATCACAGTCGCCAATCCCGGCCCTCCGGAACCGCTCAGGCCCTAAAAATTCTTCGAAACGATCCCGGCGAGCTCCATTTCCCACTGGCCGTTCTTCCCATATTCTATGACGCGACCTACTTCTTTTCCGCCTTTCAGGACGACAAAGGTCGGCGTATGCGCAAGATGCATTTCCTCGGGAAGATGGTTGAGCGCATGTTTTTGCCGGTCGACCGCGACAAACGTCAGTTGATCGCCACCGATGCCGGCCGCATCCATCAGCAGGTAGAACTTAGGCAGCAAGGCCTGGGTATCGCCGCACCAGGTGCCGCCAAGGACCAGGAAGTGGGCGGACCCGCCCTTTGCCCGGAGCAGGGAGACGGCATCGGTATTGGGCGTATAGCCCGTTTGATTTTGATGGAACCAGGCAAAGGCCGTGTCGTTCTCGAGAAGGTCCCGTTTGACGACGCCCTTCAGCATTTTGGCGCCGCTATCGGTGCCGATCTCGAAGTCTGATTGAGCATACGTGAAAATGCCGATACCAATGACGATAAGGACAAGGAGCAGATGCTTCATACAAGGGAAAGATTTGATCAGAGTTGCGCTTTCCATTCGACGAGAAAAGCCTTTATTTGTTGCAGCCGCTGGATAACTTCAAAACGATCCTCGGCCTTTTTGTTCTTTTTCAGGAATTCCTTCGCGCCTTCGATGGTGTATTTCTTCTGGCGGAGCAGGTGATAGATGAGATGGAGATTCTTGATGTCCACCGGGCGGAAATACCGGTCCCCCTTCTTATTCTTCTTCGGCTGAAGGATATCGAACTCCGTTTCCCAGAATCGCAGCAGGGATTGATTCACCCGGAACATCTCCGATACTTCCCCCATGGTATAGTATTGTTTGCTGAACAGCACCTCGTCGGTGGGGATCTCGATCAGCTGAGCCTCCGCCGTCACTTCCTTCAGTGATTTCCGGCCGCGCTTGGAGGTTCCCGGCTTGGCGGCGCTCGTCCTTCCCGCCGGCGTCCTGCGCCGGGTCTTCGGGAGGGGGGCTTCGGCCAGCACTTCCACCGCCGCCGGCGCTTCGACCGCCACGGGCTCTTCCGCGATCACAGGCGCTTCGACCGTCAGGGGCTCTTCGGCCATCACAGGCGCTTCGACCGCCACCCGAGTTTCCACCGCCAGGCGATCTTCCACCGGGGTCTCAACCACCACCTCTTCGACTGTCACCCCTACAGGCTCTTCCACCGCCACCGGCGCAGCCTGCACCACCGGCTCTTCCCTCCCAAAAAGATCCCCATTGACCACCTTCACCGTCGGCCGCGACTCGATCTCCGGGGCTAGCGGCGCCGAAACCGGCTGTTTAAACGACTTGACCCGCACCCCGACCCCGTCCGCCGCCAAATACGGGCGGGCAGCCTCTTCCGCCGAAGGCGGCACAGGCTGCGGCTCGGAACCGAAATCCAGCGCTATTTGGGTCAGGTTACTGCTCATACGCAAAAAACAAAAGGGGGCTCAAAAATCGAGCCTAACGAAAGGATTAATCAAAACTTTGATTGCTCGACGCCGCCAACTTCAGCAGCCGGTCATATTGCTCGGGGGTAATATCGTTATAAAAGTAGAAGACCGGGTCCACGGGATCGCCGTTGCGATGCACCTCGTAGTGACAGTGCGGCCCCGTACTCTTCCCCGTACTACCCACCCAACCGATGATCTCCCCTCGTTTGACCCTCTCTCCCGGCTTGACCTTCACCCGGAACATATGCCCATAAAGGGTGCCGTATCCATAGCCATGGTTAATAACGACATGGTTGCCATATCCGTTACCCGTATTACCCGCCACTTCCACCGTTCCGTTGGCCGTGGCATAGATGGGTGTACCCTGCGGCGCAGCAAAATCGAGCCCGGCGTGGAATTTCGTCGTCTTATAGACCGGGTCGATGCGATATCCAAACCCCGAGGCGATCCGGCTCAGATCATGGTTGCTTACCGGCTGAATGGCGGGGGTACAGGACAACAGCTGCTCTTTGTTCTTGATAAAACCGTCGATCTGGATATAGGACTTAGCCTGGTTGGCGATCCGGGCGGTGAGCTGGTTCAGCGTGGTGGCCACCGACAGGTAAAGATTCTCCTGGTCCATACCCTGCACCAGCTTCAGCTCCTGCTCCTGCTGGTTTTGCCGCGCTCTCGCACTGTCGGGAATCGGCGCCGCCTCGAATATGGCGCGGTAGACATTGTTGTCCCTTTTCTCCAGCTCCGTCATCTGCTCCTGCAGCTTCTTCACTTTATCGTTAAGGGTATAATAATTGTCCTGCAGGCCTTCATTCCGCTGCATCAGCCTTTTTTCATTGGCCGAAGGAAAATATTTATAGGCGATGGAAACGAGGATCAGGGCCGTTACGACGGCTGCAGAAAGGAATCCCAGGACGCGCAACAGGGTCACCCGCAGGGGAGTCTCCAGCTTTTCATAGCGGAGGGTATTGGTATTATAATAGTACTTGATCTTCTTCATCCGGCAAACTAGGTCAAACCGTTCAGTACGGTAGAACGGTAAAACAGCCTGATTTGGTGTACCTTTGCACGGCTTTTCAATGAAAGCCGTGCGCACAAATATAACAGGTGCGAGCCAAATAACAACCAAAGATTGTTCCGTTTATGATGACCAGTGCCGAAATAAGAAGGAAATTCCTGGACTTTTTCGTGTCGAAGGGGCATACGATCGTGCCGTCCGCTCCTATAGTCGTGAAGAATGACCCGACATTAAAGTTCACAAATGCGGGAATGAACCAATTCAAAGACTACTTTCTCGGCAACCGCAGATCCCCTCACTCCCGGGTAGCCGATACGCAGAAATGCCTTCGGGTGAGCGGCAAGCACAACGACCTCGAAGAGGTGGGCGTCGACACCTATCATCATACGATGTTCGAAATGCTCGGCAACTGGAGCTTTGGCGATCCCGCTGATCCCACCGCGGGCTATTTTAAAAAAGAGGCCATCGCCTGGAGCTGGGAGCTCCTGGCGGTCGTCTATGGCATCCCCAAGGACCGGTTATACGTCACCGTCTTCGAAGGCGACCCCGGGAACAACCTGCCGCGGGACACCGAGGCCCTGGAGGAATGGAAGAAATGGATCGCCGCCGATCGCATCCTGCTCGGCAGCAAAAAGGATAATTTCTGGGAGATGGGCGACACGGGTCCTTGTGGCCCCTGTACCGAGATCCATGTCGATTGCCGCACCGACGACGAGCGCGCAAGCATCGACGGCGCTACCCTTGTCAACAACGACCATCCGCAGGTCATCGAGATCTGGAATAACGTCTTCATGCAGTTCAATCGCCTCAAGGACGGCACCCTGCAACCCCTGCCGGCAAAGCATGTCGACACCGGGATGGGCCTCGAACGCCTGGTCCGGGTACTGCAGGGCAAACATTCCAACTACGATACCGATCTGTTTACCGGCACGATCCACAAGGTCGGGACCCTTGTTAAAAAGACATACACCTTCGGCGACGGCAAGGCCGACGTTGCCTTCCGGGTCATCGCGGACCATCTCCGGGCCATCTGTTTTACCATCGCCGACGGCCAGCTGCCTTCCAATACCGAAGCCGGCTATGTCATCCGCCGCATCCTGCGCCGCGCCGTTCGTTATTATTATACCTATCTCGATTATAAGCAGCCCCTGCTGTTCCAGCTGGTACCCGTCCTCGCGGATCAGTTTGCGGAGGTCTTCCCCGAACTGCAACACCAGGCCGAATTCGTGGCAAAAGTGGTGAAGGAAGAGGAAGAGGCCTTCTTGCGTACGCTGGAGAAGGGGCTGAAGAAGATCGACGACATCGTTCAGAATCGCAAAAAAGCCGGCTCGAACGTGATCGACGGCTCAGCGGCCTTCGAGCTCTACGACACCTATGGCTTCCCGGAAGACCTGACGGCTCTCATCGGCCGGGAGAACGGCCTGGACGTGGACAAAAAAGGTTTCGAAGCCGAGATGCAGCAGCAGAAGGCCCGTTCCCGCGCGGCAACCGCCATCGACACCGAAGACTGGGTGGTGCTCGTCGACAACCCGTTGGTGGAGTTCGTAGGCTATGATTCGCTCGAGACCAATACCCAGATCGTCAAATACCGGAAGATAAAGGCCAAGGGCAAAGAATCCTGGCAGCTGGTACTGGAAGCCACGCCTTTCTATGCCGAAAGCGGCGGGCAGGTGGGCGACACCGGTACCCTGCTCTCCAAGGGCGAGGAGATCGCCGTGCTCGACACAAAAAAGGAGAACGATCTCATCGTCCATTTTACGGATAAGCTGCCCAGGGATATCGAAGCCCCGGTGATCGCTACGGTCAACCGGCCGAAGCGAAAAGCCACGGAGGTGCATCACTCCGCCACCCACCTGCTGCATGCCGCGCTCCGCAAGGTACTGGGTACCCATGTAGCCCAGAAGGGATCGCTCGTCAACGATGGCCAGCTCCGCTTCGATTTCTCCCATTTTGCAAAAATGACCGAGGAAGAGATCGCCGCAGTCGAAGCCCTCGTCAATGAAAAGATCAGGGAGAATATTCCCGTTATCATCCGGCAGATGCCAAAGGACGACGCGCTGAAGCTCGGCGCCATGGCCCTTTTCGGCGAAAAATATGGGGATATGGTACGCGTGGTCATGATCGACCCCACGTATTCGGTGGAACTCTGCGGCGGCACCCATGTCGGCGCCGCCGGCGAGCTGGGCTTCTTCAAGATCAAACATGAGACCGCCGTCGCCGCCGGTGTTCGCCGGGTCGAAGCCGTCAGCGGGCCCGCTGCCGAAGCCTTCCTCGCCGGGCAGCTCGCCGAGCTGCGTGCCGTCCGCGAGGCCCTCAAGCACCCGCCCCAGCTGGCAAAGGCCGCGGAGACCCTGGTCACCGAGAACAGCGAGCTGAAAAAGAAACTGGAAAAGGCAGAAGCCAAACAGCTGGCCGATCTTCGACACCAGCTGCTTCAAAAAGTGCAGACCGTCGACGGCGTCGCCTTCATCGGCGAGATCGTCGAGGTACACAGCGCCGATGCGGTAAAGAAGCTCTGCTTCGACCTCAAATCCGGTCTGGCGGCCCTTGCCGGCGCTCCCCCCTACGTCGCCGTCCTGGGCGCCAACATCGAAGGCAAACCCGCCGTGGCCCTGCTCCTCGACGAGCAGCTCGTCACCTCGCGTAACCTCCAGGCGCCCGCGATCATCAAGGAGCGGGTAGCCCCCCTGATCAAAGGCGGTGGCGGCGGCCAGAAGACCTTGGCTACGGCCGGCGGCCAGGATGCGAGCCAGCTGCCGCAGGTGATCACGTCGGTCCGCGATCTGTTGACGAGTAAGTAACAAAAATGGACGCCCAATCTCTCCAACCCGACCCCGGCTTGCTGACGACCCTCGTGACCATGAAAATGCCCTTCGGCAAGTACAAGGACACCGTCCTCTGCAACCTTCCCGTATCCTACCTTGAATGGTTTCACCGGGAGGGCTGGCCGAACGGCAAGCTCGGAATGCTGCTTGCTACCATCTACGAGATCAAGATCAACGGGCTCGAAAAACTCCTGGACCCCCTGAAAAAGTCCTGAGAACGCGTCGGAAATTTTAACATTTCAGAAAACATCCGAAAACTTTCGTAATCCGGGAATTCCCCCTATATTTGATCTACGAAAACCAACGTAGATCAAATATTCATTTAATTCAAAAACTGACGTGATGAACCATCCACTCCTGAAAATGGCGGGACTTGCCACCCTGGTCCTTTGCCTGCATACTTCTGGCCGCGCCCAGGACGCCGTAACCGTCACCCCGGACGACGACACCACCGGTCCCGTGAAAACCCGCTCCATGGACGAGATCGTTATCCGGCACAAGGGTGATAAGGACGCCAAGGTGACGATCGAGATAAAAAATGGCGAGATCTTCGTCAACGGGAAGCCCGCTTCGGAATACAAGGACGACAATCTTTCCATTTCCAAAAGAAGGTTCAAGACCCTCAACGGCGGCGCGTATGCCGATGGCGAATCGATGATCCTCACCCCCTTCCGCAATTACAATGGCGGCACCTATAACTATGAAGTAAGACCGCGTAAGGCAATGACCGCGGGCGCCTTCCTGGGGGTGACCTCGATCCGGGAAGAGAATGGCCCCGAAGGAGCCAAAGTGGGCGAAGTATCCGAGGGCAGCGCAGCCGAAAAGGCCGGCCTGAAAGAAGGCGATCTCATCACGAAGATCGATGATAAGTCCATCGATGGCCCCGAGGCCCTCGCAAAGGTAGTCCGCAGCTACAAGCCCGGCGACAAGGTGACCATCACCTTCAAACGGGCCGGCAAAGAGCAAAAGGCCACCGCCGAGCTGGGCAAGTCGCGGACCAGTACCCGCGTCTATGGTTTCAATGGCAATGGCGACTGGAACTGGAACAGCGACGACTTCAACAAGCAATTCAATATGCCAAGGGCCGATGAACTACCCAAGGCCTTTTCCCTGCCCCGTGGCGGCTATGGCTTCTCTTATGGCGATAATTCCCTCCGCCTGGGCATTCACGCGCAGGATACCGAGGACGGGAAGGGCGTAAAGGTGCTCGACGTCGATGATGAGACGGCGGCGGATAAGGCCGGCATAAAGGAAGGCGATATCATCACCCGGTTTGACGGGCAGGAAGTCAACAGCGCCACCAGATTGGCCGAGCTGGCCCGCGCAAGCCGCGAGGACAAGGCAAAGTCCACCATCAAGATCAATCTCCTTCGCAATGGCAAACCCATGGAGGTCGAAGTAAAGGTCCCGCGGAAGCTCAGGACCGCCGATCTCTGATTTTTATCGTACCTTCACTGGCCCCTGGCATCGCCAGGGGCCAGCGTATTTTAATGAATATCAATTATGATTCATACGAAACAGTGATCGGGCTGGAAGTGCACGCACAGTTGCTTACCCAGACCAAACTATTTTGCGGCGACTCCGCCGCCTTCGGCGGCGAACCCAACACCCATATCAGCCCCATCACCCTGGGCCTGCCCGGTACCCTGCCGAAGATGAACCGGAAAGCCGTTGAGTATGCCATCCGCATGGGTCTGGCCTGCCATTGCGGGATCGAACGCACCAACTATTTCGCCCGCAAGAACTACTTCTACCCCGACCTGCCCAAAGGCTATCAAACCTCCCAACATACCACCCCCATCTGCATAGGCGGCCGGGTCCGCATCCGGACCGGCGCCGGCGAACGCGATATCCAGCTGAACCGCATCCACCTCGAGGAAGATGCCGGTAAAAGCCTGCATGACGTTCGCCCCGATGCGACGGCGCTGGATTTTAACCGCGCAGGCGTGCCGCTCATCGAGATCGTGACCGAACCCGACCTCCGCAGCGGCGATGAAGCCTATGCCTATCTCACAGAGCTGCGGAAGATGCTCCGCTATCTCGAGATCTGCGACGGCAACATGGAAGAAGGCAGCATGCGCTGCGACGCCAACATCTCCGTCCGGCTAAAGGGCGAGACAAAACTGGGCACCAAGGTGGAAGTAAAGAACCTGAACTCCATCCGCAACGTAAAACGGGCGATAGAGTTCGAATCCCGCCGGCTGATCGATCTGCTCGAGGCCGGTGAGCCGATCATCCAGCAGACCCGCAGCTTCGACGCCGATAAAGGCACCACTTTTGCGCTCCGTACAAAAGAAGAGGCGAACGACTACCGGTATTTCACCGACCCCGATCTTCCGCCCTTCCTGGTGACGGACGAATTTTTGAATTCGATAAAGGCTTCGATCCCCGCCCTGCCGGAACAGCTGGTCCAGAAGTATATCCAGGAGCTGCAGCTGCCGGAATACGATGCCCGCACCCTCTGCGACGACCGCGACAGCGCGACGTATTTCGAACGGCTGATCCGATTTACCGCCAACTACAAGGCCGCCGCCAACTGGTTGCTCGGACCGGTCCGCTCCAGCCTCAACGACAAAAGCCTCGACTGGAAGGACCTCCCGGTAACACCCGCATCCCTGGCCATCCTGATCCGCCTCGTGGAAGAAGGAAAGCTGAGCTTTTCCATCGCCGCCGAACGGGTCTACCCCGTGCTGTTGAGCCATCCGCAGCGTGATCCGTTGGAGATCGCCACGGCGCTCAACCTGATCCAGAGCTCCGACACCTCGGAGATCAACGCCTGGATCGAACAGGCGCTGGCCGGTATGCCGGATAAAGTGAAGGAATATAAAAAAGGGAAGAAAGGGCTCATCGGTCTCTTCGTGGGAGAAGTGAAGAAGCTGTCCAAAGGGAAGGCCGATCCCAAACTGACCAATCAATTGTTACTCGAAAAACTGCAGGATTAAGAACTTGAAAAACTGAATAATAGGCTATGATCAAAAAAATTGCAGGCTCCGTACTTGCCGCCTGTCTGATCCTCACCTTGGGCTGCCAACAAAAAAAGAAAGGCGCCTTCTCCGTATCCGGCACCTTCCGCAATGGGGATAAGCTCGCCTCCGTCGAAGGACCGGTCTCCAAAGTATACCTGATCGAAGTAAGCAGCAAAGATCAGAACCCGGTCGTACTCGACTCCGCAAAGCTTCCTCACGGCAACGGCAGCTTCAGCGTTTCCGGTCTTACCCGTGGCGAGGCGCTGTATGAACTGGTGTTCGGCGAGAACATCGTCACGGTCCCGCTGATCAATGACGTGTCCGACGTTCGCGTCAATGTCGACCTCGGCAAAAAGGACGATTTCTACGACGTGAAGGGCTCGGAGGCCAGCAGCCAATTGAAAGATCTCATCACCACCTTCGGTAAGAAGAATTACGAGGTGGAAAGAACGATGGCCGACCTGGACAGCCTCAAAGGGGCCAATGCCGCCGACAGCCAGCTGATCGCCGGAACCAATAAAAAGAATGACGCCATCCGCGATCTCAATAACTACCTGAAGCAATTCCTCAATACCAATACCAATGGTACCATCAGCGGGCTGGCGCTGAGCTGGGCTTCCCGTTCCTTCAGCCGGTCGGAATTCGAATCCTCGCTGAACGACATGGTGCGCAAATTCCCGGACAACGCCCTGCTGACAGGGATTAAGAAAAGCTATGACAAACAGATCGCGGCCATGCAAGGCCAGGATAACGAGATGAACAGCTGGGTCGGTAAACAGGCGCCCGAGCTTTCTCTCCCCGATGTCAACGGCAAGTCCGTGTCGCTCGACTCTTATAAAGGCAAATACCTGCTGGTCGACTTCTGGGCCAGCTGGTGCGGACCCTGTCGCGCCGAGAATCCGAATGTCGTCAGTGTGTACAATGAGTTCAAAGGAAAGAACTTTGCGATCCTCGGCGTCTCCCTCGACCGGGAACGCGATGCCTGGCAGGAAGCCATCCGCGCAGATCACCTCGCCTGGACCCATGTCAGCGATCTGAAGTTCTGGAGCAGCAAGGCCGTCGAGACCTTTAAATTCAACGGAATTCCCTTCAACGTGCTGATCGACCCCCAGGGCAAGATCATCGCGCAGGGCCTCCGGGGAGACGATCTCGAAAAAGAGCTTCGCACGCTGTTGAACTGAGCCGGCGCATCGATACTAAATATCCCCTTATCTTCGTTTGATAAATCCTATAATCCACAAAACGAATGGAGCGTAAGCACGACTACCTGGACCTGGACAGTAGATTTGAATGGGCGATTAATTCACTAAAAGAATTCAAGCAGAAGAACCCCGGCATAAAGACGGTCTTCGATATCGGATCGGGTAGTGCGCTGTTGAAGGATGCCGTCGTCAAGATGGGGCTCGAATATTTCTCCTTCGACCTCTTTCCGCCCAACGACCAGGTCAGAAAATGGAATGTGGACGACAAATTCCCCTACGAAGGCAAGGCCGACGTTATCATTTTCCTGGAGATCATCGAACACCTCAACAACCCCTGGCTGGGCGTCACCAACGTCGCAGACACCCTCAATCCCGGCGGCGTCATCCTGCTCAGCACCCCCAATCCTTCCTGGAGCGAAGGCCGCCTCGCACTCTTATCAAAGGGAGCCCTCGGTCTCTTCACCGAACACGACCTCGACGTCAATCATCACGTCTTTACCCCCTGGCAGCATATCGTCCGGTGCCTGCTCGAAGACACCGGCTTCCGGGACGTTCAATTCTTCACGCTCGGAAAGAAGACCCATATCACCGACTATCCGTTCTGGGGGCTGAAGCTTCCCTTGCGGGTGGTCTTCCGTTCGATCAAAAAGATCATCGAATCGAAGGATAAAAAGGCGATCGGCGCCAGCTATGGGGCAATAGCCCGGAAAAAATAACGGGCGGGAGTAAACCCGCCCGAATCGCTTGAAGATGTGGTCCCGTCAGGAATCGAACCTGAATCCAGGGCTTCGGAGACCCTTATACTATCCATTGTACTACAGGACCTTAGTAAGAAGATACACCCCGCCAATCAAGGCAAAAGCACCTTCTTTTGGGACGGCAAAGCTAAGGAACTATTTTAACAATCCCCGCAGGTTAGTACTGAATATTTTAACCGCGATCGCCAGCAGCACGACCCCGAAGAACTTGCGGATGGCGATCATCCCCGCCGGCCCCAGGATGCGTTCGATAAAATCCATGGATTTGAGGACGATGAAGATAAAAATCAGGTTGACCAGGATGCCCAGCAACACCGTCGTGGTCTCATAGTTGGCCTTCAGCGACATGATGGTCGTCAGGGTGCCCGAACCCGCGATCAGCGGGAACGCGATCGGCACGACGACGCTGGCCTTCGAGTCCGGCTCGCTCTTGAAGAACTCCACCCCCAATACCATCTCCAGCCCGAGGATAAAGATGACGATAGAGCCGCCGACGGCAAAGGATCGCTGATCGACCCCAAGGATGTGGAGGAATTGCTCGCCGACAAAGAGGAAGAGGACCATCAATGCGCCCGAGATGAGGGTGGCCTTCCCCTCGTGCAGCCCGCCGATCTTCTTCTTCAACGCATGCAAGAGCGGGATGCTGCCGATGATATCGATGACGGCAAAGAGGGTAAAGGTCACCGTGAGCAGCTGGTTAAGATCGAACTTCATGGCTGGCTTGTTTTGTAAAAACTGCTGGGTTTGTGCTGCTCCTTTTCGACCGGCGCCCGGTTGCTTAGCACCGTGTGTTCCCAGCCGTTGACATTCGGCTGGATCCGGACCACACAGCCATAGTGCAACGAAAAGGCCTTAAAGCTGTCGATCAGCGGCGTTCCCGTCAGCCCTGCCAGGATGCTGCGGATGACCCCGCCATGGGCCACGACGGCGACAGGCAGCCCCGCCGCAGCCGATGCCGCACCCGCACCCGCACCCGCACCCGCCGCAGCCGCACCCGGCCCCGCCAAAGCAGCACCGGCGATCTCCTCCCAACACCTATTCACCCGCGCATGCAGATCGATATAGCTCTCTCCCCCGGGTATGCGGATATTCACAAAATCCGCCATCCACGGATCGATCTCCTCCTTCGGCAGCTCATCCCATTTTCGCATCTCCCAATCGCCGCAATGCACCTCCATCAACTCATCCCGAAGTAGCACCGCTGAAGCGGGAAACAGTCGCTCCGCCAGCGTCGAACAGCGCCGCAGCGGACTGCTGTACACCGCGCCAAAAGCGGAAGGCAGGCATTCCCTGATCATCAATGCCTCCTCCTCGAAGCTTTCCGTAACATCAAGATCGGTCTGTCCGTAACAAATGCCCTTGTCAACCGCAGGCGTTGTATGTCGTATGAGATAAATGTCAGCCATAAAAGCACCCTAAAAATACCTCCAAACCACCACAAATCCGAGGTAAATAACGATTTCCGTCACCTGTTGGATCGCCCCCAGGCAATCCCCCGTATAGCCGCCGATCCATTTTGTAAAGTATCGATACAGCTCATAAGTCGCATACAACGCCGGCAACACCGTCAGCACGAAGGGCCAGGGCAGCAGCGCAAAGGGCGCCAGCGCAAACAGGACCGCAACGATCAACGCGCCCACCGAAAGCCGGCCGCCGGTCATCGAGATCGATTTGCTTTGATCCGCGGCCCCCGCATAGACGCCGGCCTGCAACACCAGCACGGCCATCAGCCGGCTGACGCCATGCGCCGCAAAAAGGGCGAGGATAAAATGCCGGTGATCCGGCAATTCCCGCAACACAAGGTATTTGGCGCCGAACAACAGGATCAGCCCGATAGCGCCAAAAGCGCCGATCCGGCTATCCTTCATGATCAGCAGGATCTTCTCCTTGGTCCATCCACCCCCAAACCCATCGCAGACATCGGCAAAACCATCCTCATGAAAGGCGCCGGTGATCAATACCCCCGTAACCATGGCGGCAAGAATGCCAAGGTCGGAAGAGATGAACCGGGAGAAAACAAAATAGAAGAGGGCGCTGAAGGCTGCCACGATCCAGCCTACCAATGCAAAGTATCTCGGCGCCTGTTGCATCAACGAGGGCTCATGGTGAATGCTCGCAGGGACCCGTATCCTCGTCAGGAACTGGACGGCGGTGAGGAACACGCGCCATTCCTTACTCATCCGATGCCGCTTTGCTGACACCCGCCGATTGGAATGAAGCCATCTCGCGCAGGAAGTGGATGGCCGACTGCAGCAGGGGATAGGCCATGGCCGCACCCGTGCCTTCGCCAAGGCGCATCCCCAGGTTCAGCAGGGCGCGGGCGCCAAGATGGTCGAGCATCGCGGCATGACCGCTCTCGCCGCTGGTATGGGAGAAGAAACAATTATCGGAAACCGAGGGATCCAGCTGCCGCGCCACCAACAATGCCGCCGTCGTGATAAACCCGTCGACCAGCACGATCATTTTTAACTCCGCGGCCCGCAGATAGGCGCCGGCCATCATCGCGATCTCGAATCCGCCGACACAACGCAGGAGGGTCGTGGCCTCCCGCTGCGCGGATATAGCAGGAAGATGAAGTTCATAGACCTTTCGCAGGGTCTCTTTCTTCACGACAAGCTGCTCGTCGTTGACGCCCGTGCCCCGGCCCACGCATTCCTCTACGGGAATGCCGGTGATATAGCTCATGATCAGGGCGGCGGAGGAAGTATTCCCGATACCCATCTCGCCAAACCCCAGGCAGTTCGTGCCGCCGGCATATAGCTCGGTGACCACCTGTTTCCCCGCCTCAATCGCCTGCTGCACCTCTTCGGCGGTCATGGCCTCCGTCTCGAGATAGTTGCGGGTGCCGTAGCCGATCTTCCGGGTGATCAGCTTGCCGGGGAACAGCCCGGGCTCGAAATCGAATTTCACGCCGGCGTCGACCACGGCAAGTCCCAGGTGATGTTGCCGGCAAAAGACATTGATCGCCGCGCCGCCGGTGATGAAGTTGAGCACCATCTGCGCCGTCACGGCCTGGGGATAGGGATTGACAAGCCCCGTGGCGGCGATGCCATGGTCGCCGGCAAAGACGACGATATAGGGCCGGTTCAGCTGGGGATGCGTCGTGCCCTGGGTAAGCCCGATCTGCATCGCGATCTCTTCCAGCCGGCCAAGCGCGCCAAGCGGTTTGGTCTTATTGTCGATCAGCTGTTGCAAGGCTGCCCGCAGCGTGGACGTAGAGGGTGTGCTCGTTTGCATGTCGATTTATTTTACGTGGAGCGGCAGCCCGCTGACCATAAAGATAGCTTCATCGGCCTTTGCGGCAAGCGATTGATTGATCCAACCTTGCAGATCGGTGAATTTCCTGCCGGATTCGGTATCCGCATGCAGCCCCATCCCGATCTCATTGCTGATCAGGATCAGCTGCACATCCTGCCCCAACAGCCCCTCGATCTCGCGATCACAAGCCTCCAGGCACGCCTCCACATCGTATTTCAGATCGGCGAAAAAGTTAGTGATCCAAAGAGTTACGCAGTCGACGACCACCACCCGCCCGTCTAACGACAGGCGCGAAAGCCATTTCTCTTCTTCCAGCACCGTCCATCGCTCATCCCGGTCCTTGCGGTGGCGATCCACCCGCTGACCGAATTCGGCATCCCAGATGCGCGCAGTAGCGACATAGACCGGGTTTCCGCTTCGGCTCAAAGCCAGTTGCTGCGCGTAGCGGCTCTTGCCGCTACGTGCGCCACCGGTGATAAAAGTCATTTTGGCTCGTCGCTGAGCCGCAGTAGAGATCATACTATAAATGTACGCTGATTCCCGCCATGAAATTGAACCCAAAGCTGGTGTAACCGGGCATATCAAAATACCGCTGACCGGTGATATTCTTGAAGTCGGCGAACAGCTTCATCATCTTGCCCAGCCGGTATTCCGCATAGCCGTTCAGCGTATAATACGCAAACCCGTCGGCCTCTGCCCGCGGCCCGCCATAGATCGAAGAAATGCGTTGACCCACGGTGCGCAGCGCAAGGCTCAGGAACAACCCCTTCGTCGCCTGCACCCCAATGGAGGCATTGACAAGGTTCTTCGGCCGCTGGTACAAATTGTTATAGGTCGTGTCCTTGGCGCCGCTACCCGCCGTCGTCACCGTTCCGCTGGTGTAAGCGTAGTTCCCCACAAAGCTCCAGATACCGTACCTATAGGCAGCCTCCACCTCGAAACCATGGGCGTCTTCTTTGTCGAGGTTGACATAGTTGGCGCTCGCAAAAACGATCTCGTTCTTCGTATGCCGGCGGAAATACAAGGCCCGCAGGTTCAGGCCCGACTCATTGTATTGGATGCCGCCTTCACCCGTAAGCGAACGCTCGGGGACGAGACCGTTGAGACTGCGGTAGGGGGAATACAGTTGATAGAGGGTCGGCGCCGAAAAGCCCGAAGAGAGGTCGGCAAACAGCTTGAGGCGATCGTTGATCACAAAGGAAGGATTCACGGAATACGTAACGACATTGCCATAGCGGTTAAAGCTGTTGTAGCGGCCGCCGAAACCGATGTTGAAGCCGCCTAGATTCTTCACCAATACCGAGGCATAGGCGGCGAACTGGCGGACGCGGGCGCTGTCGGAGCTGAGTGAGTCGGTAAAGCTGCCAAAACCCGGGTAGACGCTGAGATCGGTGTTGGTGATCTGCTGGTGCCGGTAGTCGACGCCCGCGAGGAGCTCGACATGGGGATCGACGGCGATGGTACTGTACAGATCGGCATAGTGCGAACGGCCGGTGAAGTCCGCCCGGTAATAGGATCCGCCCTGTGCCGACGTGTCGTCGAGATAGTGGCGGGTGACGGTGTTGTAATTGTAGTTGAAATGCAGTATGGCCAGGCCGAGCTTGTAGTCGCCACCGACACCCGCCTGCGTGTTCCCGCTCCGGGACGTATACGCCCGGTCATCCTTATACGCGCCACCATCCAGGTCATTGGAATAACGGCCGTATAGGAAATTGCCGCGAAGCCCGAAGTTGTCCGTTACCTTCTGGCTGATATTGGCCATGACCAGGTTCTCGTTGAACCCGTCATTATCGAAATGGCCCTTCCCCGTCGTGTCGTATGCGGAGGACCGGCCATCGCTTTGCCAATGCGTATACTGGACATTGTAGGCCGTACCGCCGATGGCCCCATCGATGCCGGCCGACCCTTTGAACGTCCCAAAGCTGCCGCCGGCAACGCCGGCAGAGGCATTGAAGGGTTTGCCGCCCCCCTTTTTTGTGATAACGTTGATGACGCCGGCAACCGCATCGCTGCCATATAGCGTCGACTGGCTGCCCTTCAGGATCTCGACGCGTTCGACCTCGTCGAGGTTGATCAGGTTGATGTCGAAGTTGGTGCTGGTCCCGGATGGATCGTAGGCCGGGATGCCGTCGATCAGGATCAGGGTCTTGCCCGCCTCGGCGCCCTGGATGTAGATACTTTGGCCGGTACCCAGGTTGTTCTGGGCACCCGCGACGACGACGCCGGCCTGGGTGTTGAGGACTTCCGTCAATTGCTTACCGCCGCTTTTTTCGATCTGGTCATGGGTAATGACATCGAGTACTTTTCCGACCTGCGATTGTTTCACCGGAAATTTAGTGGCGGTGACCACCACCTGGTCAAGGGATCTTCCAATAGTGTCGTGGGAATTCTGTGCAAACGCCGCCTGGCTACCCGCCAGCAGCGCCAAAACGAAAAGATGTTTTTGGCTCATTGATTTGTGTTTGTGCTTTTCCGCCGAAAGCCGTGAATAATAGGGAATGATCCCTGGCAGGTCTTCTGGCTTATGTCCTCACCGGCTTACCTTCCCGTCCCAAGCGGGCGGAGCCCGCTCCGAGTTGTTACCTCGGGACAGTGGTCGAGTGTTGCCGATCGATTCTCCGCCGCCGGCAGCCGCCGGGACGGAAAGACATTTACAGCTACGGGGATAGCGCCGGATTTTCACCGGTCTTCCCTTTTAATGGCGCGAATGCGCCAACCATGAATCGGCGCGAAAGTACGGCTTTTTTGATCGCCACACCCGTGGGGTATAAAAATTGCAACACGAACTACGTATGAGGATCGATCACTTTTATGAATACTGGCCGATCATCGACCGGCCAGACATTGAATGGCCGGGCGGTAAACGCCTCGCTGTCTACATTGGCCTGAATATCGAACATTACGAAACCGGCAAACCTTCGGTCGGCATCCTGGATAAGGCGACGGGCAGGGACCCCGATCCCTTTAACGAAGGCTGGCGGGACTATGGCAACCGGGTTGGTCTCTGGCGCATCACCGAGCTGTTCGACCGCTTCGGTATCCGGCCCTCCGTGCTCCTCAACGCCGATGTCTGTAAATATTACCCGCGGATAATCGAAGAAGGCGTCCGCCGCAACTGGTCCTGGGTGGCCAATGGCCGAAACAACTCGATGCCGGGGAGCAAGGCTCCCCCACTAAGAATAGAAGAGGAACGCCATTATATTCACGACGTCCTGTCGACGATCCAGGTGGCCACCGGCAAGGCCTGCAAAGGCTGGCTAAGCCCCCTGGGCCTGGGTCAGACCTACGATACCGTCGATCTGCTGGCCGAAGAAGGCGTCACCTATGTGCTGGACTGGTCGGCCGACGACCAGCCCTTTCCCCTGAAGACGTTTCACGGGGAGATCATCTCGGTTCCTTATTCATTGGAGATCAACGACCTTTCGCTCTTCCTAAACCGGGGCATGACCGGTCCGGAGTTTGGGCAGATGATCACCGATCAGTTCGACGTCCTCCAACGGGACGCCCGCCGTATCTCCCGGGTCATGACCATCGGGATCAATCCCTTTATCATCGGCCAGCCTTATCGCTTCAAGTACTTCGAGCAGGCCCTGACCTATCTTAGCCGCCAAAAAGACGTTTGGATAACCACAAGTGATGAGATTTCTGCATGGTATATGTTGAATTATTACCACACTAATGTCCAAAAATTACTCGAGGCGGAGATGGTTCAGCGCTTCTATTAGGGCCTCAACAGAATTATATTGCCTGCCCCCGCCGCCGGCATCCAGGACCCAGATAGGGCGGCCTCCCTGTTCCCCGATGACGATCGCATCCCCGGAATCTTCTTCCGCAACAGTAAACCCTTCGCGTTGCAACGCCCGGCGGGTCCAAAATGCCGCCAACGCGCCACCTGCCGTCGCCGTCACGATCAGCCGGATCCGCCGGCTCCCTTCCCGATGAATGCGAAAGACCCCCGTGGCGCGGTCGAAATGAACATCTTCCTTCTCAAATGCCGCTTCAAAAACACCTCCGAGGACCAGGTCTTCCGGCGCCCCCTTGTGCAGCGGACCCACGTTTTGCAGCAGCCAGACCTCGTCGGCGACCTGCAGGGCCAGGTCCAGCTCATGCGTAGAGAGCAGGATGCCCTTGTTCATCTCCCGCGCCAACTGGTGCAGCAGGCGCATCAGCCGGATACGGCTGGGGAGATCGAGATGCGCCGTCGGCTCGTCGAGCATGAGGATCGGCGTGTCCTGGACCAGCGCCCGCGCGAGCATCACCTTCTGACTCTCGCCGTCGCTTAGGGTATGCACCTTCCGCTCCAGCAACTCGCCGATATCCGCGGCGGCGATCCCTCGCCGGATGATGTCCCGGTCCCCATCGCTGAGAACGCCAAGCCAGCCCGACCAGGGATAGCGCCCAAGCGCCACCAGCGACGACACGTTGAGATTGCTGCCGCCGATCCGGTCCGTTAGTACAAGACTGATCTGCCGCGCCAGCGCGCCGGAGGATAGCCCGGTCTTCCCCCCGACGGCAACCTCGCCACCCAAGGCTGGTTGCAGCCCCGCAAGCGTTCTCAACAAGGTCGATTTCCCCGATCCGTTCGGACCCAGCAGGCAGATCAGCCGCCCGGCCTTGATCGTCAGCTCAGGCAGCTGCCCCGAGACGACGATCTTCTTCCCTTGGCTGCGATAGCCCGTCTGAAGGCTTCTAGTTAAAAGTAGTGGCGTGCTGTTCATCAGAAGGGTTTTAGTTTTCGGGTTCGAAGCAAAAGGAAGATGACCATCGGCGCGCCGACCAGCGACGTCACGATATTGATCGGGAGTACCGTTTGGCTCCCGGGCCATTGGGCGATACTATCGCACAGCAACAGCAGGATGGAGCCGATGACACAACAGGCGGGTATCAAAATGCGATGGTTGGCGGTGTTGAAGGCGCCCCGGGCCAGGTGGGGAACGGCGATACCCAGGAACCCGATCGGCCCGCAAAAGGCGGTGATGCTCCCCACCAGCAGGCTGGTGCTGCAGATGATGATAAGCCGGGCGCGTTCTACCGTCAGCCCCATGCTCCGCGCATAATTCTCTCCCAACAGCAGCGCGTCAAGCATCTTCGAAGAGAGAAAGGCAACGACCAGCCCGGCAACGATCGTGACGGCGAGTATCAGCAGCTGACCGCCCGATACGCCGCCCAGCGAGCCGAAGGTCCAAAGCAGGTACTCCTTTACTTCCTCGGGATTGCTGAAGTATTGCCAGATGCTGGTGACGGCGATGGTGATGCTGCTGATCATCAACCCGATGATGAGCATTGTAACGTTGTCCCGTACACGGCGCGAGAGCATTAATACAAAGAGCATCACCCCGGCCGCACCCAGACAGGCGGCGCCCGTGACCAGCCAGCTTCCACCGCCGCCCAGCTCTTTTATCGCATAGAGGGTAGCCATGCTTCCCCCTGCCAGCATCACCGCGGCAACCCCCAGGCTTGCCCCGGCCGTGATACCGAGAACGCCGGGTTCCGCCAATGGGTTCCGGAACAGGGTCTGCATCTGGAGCCCGCCGATCGAAAGCCCGCACCCCGCCAGCACGGCCGTACAGGCCTTTGGAATACGGATCTTCTCGACGATGAACAGCCAGGTCTCATCTCCGGCCGAAGAAGTGAAAAGGATATGCAACACCTCGCGCAAAGGAATGCGCACCGCGCCGGCCGACAGGTCCAGCAACAAGGCCCCGATCAGTAGCAGGAAGAGCCCGGTCCAACGCCCCAGACCGGACAGGGTCCGGTCCATCGGCGGACGATCACTGTGCGCAATATTCATTTAAGTTGTTTATAATAATACAGGGTATCCGCCGGCAACACCCCCGGATGAAGGATCCGGATCAGGTCGGCAAGGATCAGGTGGGGATTCACCAGGCCCGACTCCCAGTAATCATTCGACCCGAGTTCATTCACCCGCTTGTTGAAGTTATAGATGGAATCGGTTCGGAATGCCCGGAATGCCGCGAACCGCGGGTCCTTGGCCTGGATATCCTTGCGGCTGTCCACGTATCCGACGTTGAGCCAGTAGTCTGCCTTTAAGGCCACGGGAATGACTGCCTCCACATTCAACGCAAGGCTTCCGATGCCCTTGGTGTCCGACCAGCTGTAGCTGGCGCCGGCATCGCGGAGCATGCGGGCCATATAGCTTTCGCCCGCCGGCGTATACCAGGTGCCCTTCCACGGCATCGCGATGATGACCGAAGGCTTGGTCTTCGCGCTGCTGCCGATCGCCGCCAGCGCCTGGTAGGCCCGCTCGACGCTGTCGAATTTTTTCCCGACCACGTCTTCCCGGTCGATCAGGGCGCCGATGACCTTGACCCATTCGGCACGCCCTAAGGGGGTCGTCTCCAGCCATTCCGCATCCGGCACGACCGGGATGCCCGCGTCGCTGATGGTCTTGTACTGACCGAAGGCAGCATCGGGATTCGTAGAGGTGATCATCACACCGGGATGCATCGCGATCACCAGTTCGTTATTGGTGCTCCCGTCGATCCCCACTTGTTTGACCTTACCCGACCGGATACCCTCGCGGACCACCGGCGAGCTGACATACTGGAAATTTCCGAGCCCCGTGATCCGGTCCGCCGCACCGGCAAATTCCGCCAGCCCGATATGGGACGAGGCCAGCACGACCATCGTCTTCACCGGGGTATGGATCACCGGTATGCCCGGGCGATCGGTGGGCGGGGTCTGGCCTGGATCAACCAACAGGTAACGCAGCGTGTCGCTCCGGCCAGCGGCGCGGTTCAAAATGCTGACCTCGCGATAACCCGCGCGATGGTCGATGCGAAACCCATGCGCATATTTCACCACCGGTTGACCCTGCACTACCGCAGTTCCCCCCGAAACGATGGCCTGCCCCGGTTTTTTCGGTTCGCCACAGCCCACGGCAATAATGAATAGAGAGATACAAAGAAAGCCTCGAGGGTTTCTGGACATAGCGTGTAATGCTTTTATTTGAACGATCCAGCCCGCCTCTTACCCGAAAGCCGGCTGACGGATGATCCTGGCAGGTCTTCTGGCTCGTGCCCGATCCGTTATACCTTCCCATCCCGGCCCGGGCGAACGCCCGCAAAAATAATCAGACTCAGGACAGTGGTCAGAAGTTGAACAGGATCGCAATAACAGCACTTACAGCTACGGGTATAGCGCCGGTCTTCCACCGGTCTTCCCTTTTAAGCCGCCGCAGGCGGCACCAAAACCCGTGGTGAAGTTAGTACTAACTCGCAACAAGCGCCAATTTTTGTGTAGCTTGCAAGCTTGATCGAATAAAATGAGTATCCGAAAAATATTGCTGTCCACGCTCGGTGAAAAAAGATACCTCTCCGTTCTCTCCAACGCCTTCCAATGGCTGTACCCCACCGGAATGCTCGGAAAGGACTACCAGGACGTGTACTTCCTCAAAAAATTCATCCGGCCCGGGGACGGCTGCATCGACATCGGCGCCCATCTCGGCTATTTTACCATCCAGCTGAGCCGGCTCGTAGGACCGGAAGGAAAGGTCTATGCCGTGGAACCGATGAGCAAATTCAACCGGGTCCTCGGCAGGCTCATCGTTTCGCACAAAGCCAACAACGTCACGCTGTATCCCGTTGCGCTCGGCGGGGATTCCGAATATGTGGAGATGGGCATCCCCGAAGTGGGCCAGAACAAGAAATTCGCTTATGCCCGCGTGATGGAATCCAGCCCGCAATTGCAATATGTCGAATCCGAAAAGGTAAAGAACTGGCGGGGAGACGAGCTGTTTAAGGACGTCAAAAGACTGGATTTTGTAAAATGCGACGTCGAAGGTCTCGAGTTCAAGGTCATGTCCTCGATGATCGGGACCATCCGAACCCATCAGCCGATCCTGCTCAACGAATTCTTCGACCGGGCCGAACGCATCCGGCTACTCGAATTGCTCCAGCCGATGGGCTACCAGCTGTTTAAGCTCGAGGCCGGAAAATGGCATCCGGTAGACGCCTATGCCGAAGGGAACGTCATCTCGCAAAACAATTATTTTATTCCCCCGACCCGGCGCGAGCAGTTCAAACACCTGATCTATAACGCATAGTTGACGGAGGCCCCCGCAAAATAATTCCTCCCCGGCGCAACATTGTAATACCGGCCGGCGGCCGCATTGAAATCGTTCCCCAGGCTGTACTTTACATTGCCGGCATTGTCGACGGAGGTATAGATATCGAATCGCAGCTTCCTCAGCATGCGTCGATAGCCCAGTCTTCCCCCAAGCACATTATACGATCCGGCATAGGCGGTATTCGCATCATTCAAGGCCACCTTGTCGGAATAGGTATACGTCATGTTCAGATAGAACCCATCCCGTTGCGCGATGTCAAGCCCCGTTACGAGCAGCTGGGGCGGCACGCTCGGCAGCCGGTGACCGCCGAAATTGGACGTGTCCTGGATAAAGCTGTTATAGTGGAAATCATGCCAGGTATCGCTGACAAAGATGCGCAGATGGCTCACGAAGGACTGCGGCTGATCGATGACGCGGTAGGAAACAAAAGTTTCCAGCCCGTGTTGATCGGTGCTGCCGGCATTGATGGAATAGGCCACGCCGCCCGAGTCGATCCGCTGCACGATCGCATTGCGGATATGGAAGAAGAAGGCATCGACATCGAAGAACAGCCGGCCGTGAAGAAGACTGCCACGGGCGCCAAGCTCATAATCCACGCCATCCTCGGGCTGCAGGGGCGGACCGACAACGCCGTTGCTTTTTTCTATCTCGGACACCGTCGGCGTAGAGAAGCCGCGCGAGGCGCTGGCATAGGCGGAAACGTCCGGCGTGATGCGTTTCAGCACCGCGATACGCGGCGCGAATTTGTTGTCAAACCGTACGGGGACCATCGCCGCCGGAAGGACCGAAACCCGGGTGATATCCAGCGACGATTTGTTGAAGCTGCCCCCCGCCGTGATCGTCCACCCGTTTTGCATCCGGAGGTCGGCCTGCGCAAAGGCGAACCAGGTGTAATTGTTCAGCTTGTCGTCGGTTTGCAGCGCACCTTGCACGCCCAGCTTGTTCGCATAGTCCCTGGTCTCGAAGAACCCCTTCTGGGCTTCTGCGCCAAAGTTGACCTGCAGGTTGCCGAATCCCAGCGCGGTCTTGTACTGGAAGGCCGTCCTTCCGCCGAAATGCGGTTCCTGCCGGTATTCATAGACCCGGATGCCTGGGTTGGTAAAATCCGTATAGGCGCCGTAGACCGAACTGGTGTTCTGCCAGTGCGCGTTGAAACTATAGTCATTGCTGAACCCCGCCGTGAAATTCTTTTGATATATCGCCGCCTTTGCCTGGATCGCACTGGGTGACGTACCGGCAGCCGGCCGCGCCATCCTCGCATTCGAGTCGTATTCCGCTTTGTTGAGGCCGCCCGGGGTCTGGTAGTATAGATCACCATAAAGCAGGTAGGCATGGATCGTCTGTTTCTCGCTCGACTTGATCAGGGTTTCCCAGGTGGCGATGTCCCGCCGCATCCGGGTCTGCTGGCGATAGCCGTCGCTGGTCTGATGCGAGTAGGCAAAATGATTGCGGTGATCGGCATCCCCTACCCGGATATCCACGTTGAAGCTGTTGGTCGCAAGATGCCTGAAGTCGTTGGCATAGTTGCCCGCCGTATAATCCGCGCTGACCCCCTTCTCCCACACCGCGGGCATGCCGCTGATCAGCACCGCGCCGCCGATACCCGCGCCGTAAAGACTACCCGCCGTCCCCTTGATGATCTCCATCGACTGGATATTGTAAAAACCCAGTTGATTGAGATAGGTATTGCCGCCGGGATCGGTGAGCGGGATCTCGTTCCAATAGATCTTGATATCGCGGACGCCAAACGGCGAACGAAGACTGCTGCCCCGGATATTGAGGCGGTAACTGCCCGGCGACCGTTCTTCCATCCGGACGCCCGGGGCCATGTTCAGAGCCGGCAGGATGTTCACATTCCCAAACCGGTTGAGGCTGGATTTATTGATGACATAGACCGGCGCACCCACCTCGGTCAGCTTCCGGTTCTGCGCATAGGCCTTTACCATGATCTCCGCCAGCGGGCGGGTATCGGACGAATCGGTCAGGAATCCAGATGGATGGACATCCTGCGCTGATAAGGACAAAAAGCAGCAGGAAACGATAAGCAGCAGGGTGTAGTTTTTTTTCATCCGAGGACAATTGCAGACAAATTTAGGCTATCTTCAAATGGTTTATGAGTAAAAAGCAGCTGAATCTCTTCGATCTCAGTATGATCGTTGTAAGCCTGGTCATCGGCATGGGCATCTTCCGTACCCCCGCAGTCGCCGCGGAAAGGGCCGGTACGCCGTCGGTGTTCTTCCTGGCCTGGGGGATCGGCGGGATCGTCGCCTTATGCGGCGCGCTTACCTACGCGGAGATCGGTTCCCGTTACCCGGTCACCGGCGGCTATTACAAGATATTCTCCCTCGGCTATCACCCTTCCCTGGCCTTTTCCATCAATTGTATCGAACTGGTTTCCAACGCCGGTTCCATCGCTGCGGTGGGCGTCGTAGGCGCGGAATACATCGGGCATTTCTTTTACTCCGGCGTGGTGCCGCCCCTTTTCCGCGGCGGAGTCACCGCTGCCGCGGTAGTGGTCTTCTATATTGTGAACCTGCTGGGGCTTAAGATGAGCAGCCGGGTGCAGAATGTGCTGACCATGATCAAGCTCCTGCTCATCCTGACATTGCTGGCCTCCGTCTTTGGATCGCATCCGATACCGGCCCCTGCAAAAATGGCGGCAACCCCCGATGCCTCGACAGGATTCTGGAAATTGCTCGGCTATGCCCTCGTTGCGGTATCCTTTAGCTATGGCGGCTATCAACAGACCATCAATTTCGGCGGCGAGGTGCAACGCCCCGGCCGGACGATCCCCCGGGGTATCGGCATCGGCATCTTCATCATCATCACGGTCTACCTTTTACTCAATCTCGTCTATGTAAAAGTCATCGGGTTTGAGAACCTTCGGGGAGCGGACTCCATTGCCGCCCAGCTGATGTGGCACCTCTTCGGCCCCATCGGCGATACGATCCTTCGCTGTCTCATGTTCCTCTCGGTCCTCGCCTACGTCAACGTAAGCGTGATGAGCAATCCCCGGGTGATGTATGCCATGAGCACCGAGGGTATCCTCCCCGCCGTCTTCCGCAAAACGACGCCAAAGCACGGGGTCATCATCTGGAGCCTGACCGCTTTTTCGGCGACGATCATCCTCAGCCTGGTCTTCACCACCGCCGTAGAACAGATGATCAACTACACCATCTTCCTCGATAGCATCGCCTTCGTCTTTTCCTCGGGAACCATCTTCATCCTGCGGCGGCGGCACATGGGGGAGGATCGCGATATCTACCGCATGAAAGGCTATCCCTGGATGCCTGCCTTCTTTATGCTGGCCTACAGCTGTGTAACGGTCAGCATCGCCGTCAACGATCCGATGGCAGCCTTCTACTGTCTGTTGATCTTCCTCTGCTTTTTTGTTTTATATTTTATCTTAAAATGGACATCTCGTACATCATCAACGAACTCGGAGAAGACCGCGAACAATACTTCAACGCCGTAGCTCCGCCGATCATTCAAACCAGCAATTTCAAGGTCGATAAGGTCGACGAACTTAGGGACCTCTTCGAGGACGAACACAGCGGCTACCTGTACACCCGCGGCATCAACCCCACCGTCGACATCCTCCGGAAGAAGCTGGCCGCCCTCGACGGCGCCGAAGAAACCCTCGTCTTCAACAGCGGCGCCTCGGCCATCTTCTCCGGCGTCCTCGCCAACGTAAAGGCGGGTGACCATATCGTATCCGTCGACAAACCCTATACCTGGGCCCAGCGGATGTTCGAGGGGATCCTCCCTCGGTTCGGCGTAACAACAACGTATATTGATGGAACGCAGATCGAGAACTTCGAACGGGCCATCCTCCCCAATACCACTCTGATCTACCTGGAATCCCCCAATTCCTGGGATTACAAGTTGCAGGATCTGAAAGCGGTGGCCGAATTGGCCCGAAGCGAAGGGATCGTAACGATGATCGATAACAGCTATTGCACCCCGCTATACCAGCGGCCCATCGCCATGGGCATCGACCTGGCCATGCAGACCGCGACAAAATACATCGGCGGTCATAGCGATACCGTCGGCGGGGTCCTCTCCGGCTCCACGGAAATGATCGGGAAGATCTTCCGAAGCGAATTCCTCAATACCGGCAGCGGGGTCATGCCCTTCAACGCCTGGCTGCTGCTCCGGGGCCTGCGAACCCTCCCCGTCCGGCTCGAGCGCATCTCCCAGACGACCCGGAAAGTGGCGGCCTGGCTAAAAGCGCATCCCCGGGTAGAGGCCATCCTTTTTCCCTTCGATGAGTCCTTCCCCCAATATGAGCTCGCCCGGCAACAGATGCAGGGGGCCTGCGGACTGCTCAGCTTCTATGTCCATGCCCGGGAAAGAAGCGAGATCGTAACATTTTGCGAGTCCCTGAAACATATTATGATGGCCGTGAGCTGGGGCGGCCACGAATCCCTGATCATGCCGAAATGCGCTTCCTTCAAGGATTCGGAGTTCGACGCCTCGGTAAAGGAACACCGCATGCTCCGGCTCTATACCGGACTGGAAGACGCGGACTACCTGATTCGCGACCTCGAACAGGCTTTCCTGACGGCGTGGTGACAAGCGGCGAAGGCTGACAAGAAAATTCCCCTAAATTTGGGGCTATGAGCATGAAAAAACTACTGCTGCTAACCTTAACCCTGTCCTCCCTCTATCCGCCCCTTGCCGGCCTTGCCCAGGACAAATGGGACCTGCGTCGGTGCGTGGACTATGCGGTCGCCAATAATATTTCCGTAAAACAGGCGGATGTCCAGGCGCGGCTGGCCAAGCTCACCCTCGAACAAAGCCAATGGAACCAGGTGCCGACCCTCAGCCTTGGAACCCAGCTCGGTCTCAAGTCGGGGAACACCCAGAACCCTAACACCTATGCGCTGAGCACGCAAACCTATACGCTCAATAACTACCAGGCCCAATCCAGCGTCACAGCGTTTAATTTCTTCAGCATTCGCAACGCCATCGTTGCCAACCGCCTGGCCTGGCAGGCTGCCCTCGCCAACTCGGACAAAACAAAGAACGATATTTCCCTCAATGTCGCCAACGCCTATCTGCAGGCGCTGCTGGCGATCGAACAGACAGACATCGCCAAGGCGAAACTGCGGCTTTCACAAAATCAACTGGAGATCACCCGAAAACAGGTGCAGGCCGGTTCCCTGCCCGAATTGAATGCCGCCGAACTGGAATCCCAGGTCGCCCAGGACAGTGCGACTTTCATCGGAGCCCAGGGGACCGTCACCCAGAACGTCCTGCAATTGAAGGCCTATATGGACCTTGATGCCGCTGCACCCTTTGAGATATACACCCCACCGGTAGAAGACATTCCTGTCGAAAATATCGCTGATCTCCAGCCCGAGTCGGTTTATTCCCTGGCGCTGGTCAATCAACCCCTGCAGAAAATGGATGCCCTTAACATCGCCTCCCTGCGCAAGACCGTCGAGTCCAGCAAGGGGGCCATGTATCCGACCTTTTCGATCGTCGGGCAGCTGGGCGCCAGCTGGATCAGCACCTACCAGCAACAGGACCCCTCGAAACAACCCGCCTATACCGGTACGGACACCCTCCCCACTCTGCACATTACCGGGTCCAACAGCTTTATAACCCAGGATATGTTTAATATTCCACTCAAGAACATCGGGTACTTCCGGCAGTTGAATACCACCTTTAATCAGTTCATCGGACTCAACGTCAACATCCCCATCCTCAACAACCGCCAGCTGCGCACCGCATACGACAAGTCTAAGCTCAACCTCCGCAATCAGGAATTGCAACGCGACCAGGACAATCTCACGCTTAAACAGAATATATACCAGGCCTATACCGCCGCCATCACGGCCCTGCAGAAATTCGAGGCGAACAAGATCACGGTCACCGCCACCCACAAGAGCGCCGAATATGCGGATAAGCGCTACCATGTGGGCATGCTTAATACCATCGATCTGCTCACCAATCAAAACAACTATTTCAACGCCCAAATCAACCTCCTCAGCAGCCAGTTCGACTATGTCTTCAAAATGAAGGTGCTGGAATATTACAAGGGGCTGGGAATAAAACTCTCAAAACAATAACCTCATGAATAAGCAACTGCTTCGCATCATCATAATTCTTGTCGCGATAATCCTGCTGATCGTCGTGCTGAAGGCGGCCGGGGCCTTCGGGAAGGACGAAGGAACAAAGGTCTCCGCAGAGAAGATCGTCCGCCGGAATATCACGGAGATCGTCCCGGCCAGTGGCAAGATCTATCCCGAGAAGGAGGTTAAGATCAGCCCCGACGTATCGGGGGAAGTGGTGGAGCTGGGAGTAGTGCAGGAGGGCGACAGCGTACACAAGGGACAGATGCTCGCAAGAGTATACGCAGACATCCTGACCAACCAGCGCGATCAGGCCGCCGCACAGGTGAACCAGCAGCAGGCGATGGTCTCCAACATGCAGGAACAGCTGCCGGGCCTGAAGGCTTCGATGGAAACCGCCAAGAGGACCCTCGACCGCACCAAGCAGCTGCTCGACGAGAAAGTGGTTTCCCAGCAGGAATATGAAACGGCGGAAAATAGTTTCCGGACGGCGCAGGCGAGCTATATGGCCGCACAGCAAAGCGTTCGCGGGAACGCCGCCGGCGAAGCCAGCGCCCGGTATAACCTCGACGTCGCCGCTAAAAACCTCAGCCGTAGCACCGTCGTATCCCCCATCGACGGCGTCGTCTCCCTGCTGAGCATCAAAAAAGGCGAAAGGGTCGTAGGCAACTCGATGATGGCCGGTACCGAAATGATGCGGGTTGCCGACATGAGCAGGATAGAAGCCATCGTCGATGTCGGCGAGAACGATATCCCCAAGGTGCGTCTCGGGGACACCGCCATGATCACGGTGGACGCTTACAACAACCGCAAGTTCAGAGGCCTCGTCACCCAGATCGCCAGCAGCGTTACCACGGCGGCCGGCACCGCTACCACGACCGTGTCCACCAATGACGTGACCAATTACAAGGTGCATATCCGCCTCACGCCGGATTCCTATAAGGACCTCATCGACCCCGCCCGTCCCAGGAACTTTCCCTTCCGGCCGGGGATGAGCGCCAGCGCGGATATCCAGACGAGCACGCACGCCAATGTGTTGGCCGTTCCCATCAACGCTGTCGCGGTTCGCGAAAAGGGTACCGACAATGCCGTGCTGGGCAGTTCCGATGACGCAGGCGCCGACAACAAGAACGAGACCCGTATCAACACCGGGAACTCGCAGGACCTCGACGAGGTCGTGTTCCTGCGCCAGCCGGGCGATACCGTCCGCAAGGTGAAGGTCCGTACGGATATCCAGGACATCAACTATATCGAAGTGGTGGACGGGGTTAAAGAAGGAGATGAAGTGATCACCGGTCCCTACAGTCTCGTCAGCAAGTCGTTGAAGACCGGGACACGCATAAAGGTGGTCCCCAAGGATAAATTGTTCGAAGCAAAGAAAAACTAATTATAGGAATGCGTTTTGGAGTGATAGGTAGCGGCAGCTGGGCGACGGCATTGACCAAGATACTGACGGACAACCGCCAGCCGGTCGGCTGGTGGGTCCGCAATGAGGCGAGTATCCGCCATATCCAGGCAAGACATCATAATCCACAATATCTTCCGTCGGTCTATTTTGATACCGGCCTGCTGACGATGAGCGACAAACCCGCCGACATCATCGCCGCGGCCGACTGCATCGTCATGGCCGTGCCCTCGGCTTATACCGCCGCTTCGCTGGAAGGACTCGACCGCAAGGCGCTCGAAGGAAAGAAGGTCCTCTCGGCCATCAAAGGGATCCTGCCCGAGTCGAATCTCCTGCTGAATGAATGGCTCGGCCGGGAATTCGGCTTCCCCTTCACGGACTACTATACGGTCATGGGCCCCTGCCATGCCGAAGAGGTGGCCGCGGAAAAGCTCTCCTACCTTACTTTTTCTGGTCAGGATGAAACCTCCACCCGCGAACTGGCGTCTTATTTTACGACGGATTACCTCAATACCATCATCAACCAGGATGTGTATGGAGTGCAATACGCGGCGATCCTCAAGAACATCTATGCCCTTGGCGCGGGCATCGCGCACGGGCTGGAATATGGGGACAACTTCCTCAGCGTGCTGATCGCCAACTGTGCCGATGAAATGGCCGGGTTCCTGCAAAAAGTGGGTATCCGCCATGCGGGGGTGGTGGGGATCCATGAGGGGCCGGAAGACCCGGTCTCCCACAGGCGGCAGGCCAATTATGCCGCATCGGTCTACCTCGGCGACCTGCTGGTCACCTGCTATTCGCTGTATAGCCGGAACCGCACCTTCGGGAATATGATCGGTAAGGGATACTCCGTCAAGGCAGCTCAGCTGGAGCTCAATATGGTTGCCGAAGGGTACAATGCAAGTAAGTGCATCTTCTTGATAAACAAGGATGTAAAAGCGGAAATGCCGATAGCGGAGATGGTCTACCGGATATTATGGGAAAATGTTAAGGCCGGTAGTGGATTTAAACAAATTGAGCCGTATCTTGTCTAAAACTGGACGGAGTCCAGTTGCGCCGATAGGCGCATATCAAGGTCAAAAAACGAATTATATGCCTTTCTCGTTCCAAGGTTTCGGTGCTGTGGCCATCCTCACGATGGTGCTCATACTGGCGGCGGCCCAGGGGATCGAGTATGTAAAGTCCCGGCGGCATCACCATTAGAGGAAAAGATCGGCAGCAATGCCATCCGCCAACAATTTCCCCTCCCTCGTAAGCTGTAGACTCTCCCCGACAAGTCGAAGTTTTGCCTCCAAAACATACTTTTCCGCGCGCCGCCGCAGGTCTTCCATGCGCTCCACGCCAAACCGTTCCGCCATCGCCCGCAGGTCGATCCCCTCAACCGTCCGCAACGAGATCATGATATACTCATTCAGCTGTTGCCCGGCCGTCAACACCTCTTTCTCCCCGGTCAACCCCGGCTCGGCAATATACCGGGCGTTATTCGCAATATTCCATTCGCGGGATACGCCGTCGTAAGAATGTGCCGAAGGCCCAAGGCCCAGGTATTTTTTACCCTGCCAGTACGCGGAGTTGTGCCGGCTCCGGTGGCCGGGTAACGCGAAATTGGAGATCTCATAATGTTCGTAACCCGCCGTTGCCATCCAGTCCATCAGCAGCAGGAATTGCCGCGCCTGGTCTTCGGGACTCACATCGGCCATTGCATACCGCCGGATCAGCGTGTCGAGCGCCGTCCGCGGCTCCACCGTCAGCGCATAGCAGGACAGATGAGGGACGCCAAGCCCGATCGCCCGCTCCACATTCTCCCGCCAGCGCGAGTCCGGAAGGGTAGGGCCGCCATAGATCAGATCGATGCTGAGATTGTCGAATCCCTCTTCTCTCGCCTGCCGGATACAATCCAATGCCTGGGCGGCGGTATGCGCGCGGTTCATCCACCGAAGATCTTCTTCAAAAAAGGACTGGACCCCGATGCTCAGACGGTTGATCCCTGCCTGTCGCCAGGCTCTTAGCCGCGCCGTCGTGATATCATCCGGATTAGCCTCCAGGGTTATCTCCGCCCCGGCGGCCAACGGAAACTGGGATCGCACGGCCTGGAGGATACTATCGATCTCCTCCGCTGCCAGCAGGGAAGGAGTGCCGCCGCCGAGATACACCGTTTCAACGGATTCGCCTTCGAGATAATCCTTTCTTAGCGGGATCTCTTTCAATAAAGCGGAAATAAAATCGTTTTTACGGGCTAGAGACGTGGAAAAGTGGAAATTGCAGTAGTGACAGGCCTGCCTGCAAAACGGAATATGAAGATAGATACCTGCCATAAATGAAAGGAGCGATTAGCTATAGCGCAAAGATATGGCGTATGATTTTATGGGCGTTGTTGATCCTGCCGCTTGACGGCTGGGCGCAATATGCCCTGCACATCGAGCCCGTCGACAAAGACCCCAATTTTCTAAAAACAAAACTGGGCCTCACCACCAGCTTCCGCAACCGCGAAGCCTGTACCGAATACGTCTACAACCTCGTCCCCCTGCTCCAGGCAAAGGGTTATTTCACCGCTTCGGTAGACACCGTCAGCTATGACTCGGCGGCCGCCACGCTCCGCCTCTACGTGGGTCGTGCCTGGCGCTGGGCGTCGATTGACACCCGGCATGTAGACCCGGCCCTGCTGGCCGCCGTCGCCTGGAATCCGCGCAACTTTGCACACCGGCCACTCGACTTCCGCCAGTTCCAGGCCCGTCAGCGGGGAATGCTCGACTACCTCGAGAACAACGGCTATCCCTTCGCGCGGGTCAGCCTCGACAGCGTCTCGCTTCGCGACTCGGGCGAGGTGTCGGCCGTCCTCAAGGTGGACAAGGGTCCGATCTACAAGATCGACAGCATCCGCGTATACGGCAACGCAAAGATCTCGAATGCCTTCCTCCAGCGTTATCTCAATATTCCCAACGGGAGCCTCTACCGGAAGGATAGGTTGCAGGCCATCAGCAAAAGGCTCCTCGAGCTGCCCTATGTGCAGGAACAGCAGCCCTGGAACCTCACCATGCTGGGCGCCGGTTCCATCGTCAATCTTTACCTGAAGCCAAAGAAGAGCAGCGAGATCAACGCCCTCGTGGGCTTCCTTCCCAGCAGCGATCCCGTGCTCGGCAACAAGATCCTCGTCACCGGCGAGGCGACCGTCGCGCTAAAGAATACCCTCGGAAACGGGGAATCGATCGGGCTCAACTGGCAGCAGCTCCAGGCCGGCTCGCCAAGACTCAACCTCCTGTTCAACCAGCCCTATCTTTTCCATTCACCCTTCGGGCTGAACACCACCTTCGATCTCTACAAACAGGATTCCTCCTATATTAACGTCAACCTCGTGGTCGGCGCCCAGTATTCGCTATCCGCCAATCAAAGCGGCTCGGTCTTCATCCAGGAAGCCAGTTCGAGCCTGCTGAACGTGGACACCCTCGAGATCATCGCTTCTCATACCCTTCCCTCCACCGCGGATATCAACGCCGTAAGCCTCGGCGTCACCTACGACGTCAACAACACCAACTACCGGTTCAATCCGCTAAAAGGGAATGAGTTGAGCCTGCTCGGCTCGGTCGGGACAAAGACCATCAAGGAAAATGCGTTGATCGCCCAGCTAAAAGACCCCAATGACTCGGGCTTCAACTTCGGCTCGCTCTATGACACCGTGAAACGGCATTCCTATGAATTTCTCGTGAAGCTGGCCGCCGCCCATTACTTCCCCCTCAGCCACGCGTCTACCCTGAAGCTGGGTTTCAACGGCGGCGTGTTCAGCAGCCCAAAGACTTATCGGAATGAACTGTTCCTCGTTGGCGGCTACCGGCTGCTGAGAGGATTCGACGAGCAAAGCATCCTCGCATCGCAATACACCGTTGGTACCCTGGAATACCGATACCTGGTCGGCCTCAATTCGTTCCTGTTCACCTTCGTCGACGTGGGGTGGGCAAAGAACGACGTGCCGGGGTACCATCTGAACAACACCTTTATCGGTACGGGGTTGGGGATGGCCTTCGAGACAAAGGCGGGGATCTTCAATATTTCATACGCGTTGGGAAAGCGGGACGATACAAATTTCAATTTCCACGACGCGAAAATTCACTTGGGGTATGTCAGCATATTTTAGCGACTTACCCGCTATTTTTGTAACTTCTATGCGTAGAATCCTATATCTGCTTTTTTGTTTGTTGACACTTACCCGCGGCGCGGCTCAAACGGACACGGCTAAGCCCCTCTCCCCGCAACCGGATTCCCCCGTCGTCCGGCTTAGCCACGCCGACTCGGTCCGCCGCGATTCCCTCGCCCGCATCCGCAGGGCCCGCCGGGACTCCCTCCGGCAGATCCGCCTCGCCGCACAAAGGGATTCCATCGCCGCCGCCCAAAAGGACTCGGTCGCCCGCAACCCCCGCAACCCCCGCAACCCCCGCAACGCCGGCAACGCCGCGAACGTGGCCACGCCTAAAAAAGATTCTCCGGTGGTAACCCTCATCGCCGCCAAACCCGCCCCTCCGCCCGCCGCAGGCAAAGAAGACCCCCCGGCCCTGAGCTTCTGGCAACACGTGCTGGTCATCAACCCCTACATCAACTTCACCGGCAAGCCGGTCGCCGGGATCTACGAGATCCATCACGCCAATTCCAAGGATAGCCTCTTCTATTTGTTGGTCGCCATCCTTTTCTACTTTGCCCTGACCCGAATCTTCTTCGAGAAATATTTCAACAATCTGATGACGCTTTTCTTCCGCGTCTCCCTCCGCCAGCAACAGATCCGCGAACAGGTGCTGCAAACTCCGCTGCCCTCGCTGCTGCTGAACATTCTTTTCGTCATCAGCAGCGGACTCTTCGCCTGCTATCTGTTGCATTATTCCCGGTTCGGCGAGGCAGTTCCGTTCTGGGTCCTGTACCTCTACTGCATGGCGGCCATCGCTACCATCTACCTGGTCAAATTCGTCGTCCTGAAATTCGTAGGCTGGGTATTTTCCATTTCCCGCGCAACCGATATCTATATCTTCGTCGTCTTTTTGGTGAATAAAATGCTGGGGATTTTTTTGCTGCCCTTCTTGATCTTGATCACTTTTTCCGGCCAGCAGTTTCGTGAAATTCTCATAACTATTTCATTGGCAATGATATTCATGCTTTGGGCCTATCGGGCCCTGGCGGGGTACCGCCCCGTCCGGAATGAAATAAAACTAACGCCATTTTACTTTTTTTTGTATCTTTGCGCCTTCGAAATAGCACCACTTTTACTGATTTACAAGGTGTTATTGACATATTTGGAAAAAGTGTTCTAATATACCGTATCCAAAAGTGTATTAACTTTGCTAATCCAGAGGGGGCATTCATGGTTAAAAACGGGGATAAAAAAAGAATTTTAATCACACAACCCAGACCTGAAACAGACAAGTCGCCGTATTTTGAGCTTGCCAAAAAATACGAGGTCGAACTTGCGTTTCATCCTTTCATCCGCCTGGAGCCTATTCCTGCAAAAGAATTCCGCAAGCAGAAGATAGATATTGCCCAATTCACCGCCGTTATCTTCACCAGCCGGAACGCCATCGACCATTTCTTCAGGATTTGTGAAGAAATGAAGGTCAGCGTTTCGCAGGACACAAAATATTTCTGTATCACGGAAGCCGTGGCCCTCTACCTTCAAAAGTTCATCCTCTATCGCAAACGGAAGGTCTTCTATGGCGCGGACGGACTGAACAAGAGCATGTTCGACGTGATCAACAAGCACAAGGAGAACGAGAAGTTCCTCTACCCATGCAGCGAGAATCAACAGGATAACGAGATCATCAACTGGCTGAAACACAACAATTGTGGTTTCGCCACCCCGTTTATGTACCGCACCATCAGCAATGATGTCAAGGACGTTCTCAACGAAAGCGAATACGATATCATCTGCTTCTTTACTCCCAGCGGGGTCAGGAGCCTTTTTGATAATCTTCCCAAATTCAAACAAAACGGCACCAAGATCGGCGCCTTCGGCAGCAACACCTCCCGTGCCGTCGAAGAAGCTGGTCTGACCCTCGACATAAAAGCCCCGCTGCCGCAGGCCCCCTCCATGGTCTCGGCGCTGGAGAAGTATCTTTCCGTTACCGTCAAGAAAAAATAGCCCGTCGCCTACCCCTCCAGGTCGAACGGGCCTGAAGTTTGCAACATCCATATTGATCATCGGACCATCAGTAGCTGTTTTGGGCCGAAGGTTACTTTACTGAAATCGTAGGCCAATTACCATGAGCAGTCCGAACCGTCTCTCAAAAGAGACAAGTCCCTACTTATTACAACACGCGCATAACCCGGTAGACTGGTATGCCTGGGGCGAAGAAGCCCTCGACACCGCACGCCGGGAGGACAAGCCTATCCTGGTAAGCATCGGCTATGCCGCCTGCCACTGGTGCCACGTCATGGAACGGGAAAGCTTCGAGGACGCAGAGACGGCCCAATTCATGAACCAGCATTTCGTCAACATCAAGATCGACCGCGAGGAACGCCCCGATCTCGATCATATATATATGGATGCCGTCCAGGCGATGACCGGCAGCGGAGGTTGGCCGCTCAACGTTTTTCTGACTCCCGAAGGCAAACCATTCTATGGCGGGACCTATTTCCCGCCCCGCCCGGTATACAACCGCAATAGCTGGCGCGAAGTGCTCGCGGGCGTTTCCAATGCTTTTCGCGACCGGCGGACGGAGGTGGAACAACAGGCCGAGAACCTTACCCGGCATGTCGCAACCCTCGGCAGCTTCGACATCGGCTCCGGCAAGGACGCCGGTTCCGGCAAGGATGCCAGCTCCGGCAAGGACCCCAGTTCCGGCAAGAACGATCGGCCCGCCGGTTCCATCTTCGCGCCTGAGACCCTGCAGCAGGCCACGGACCAGCTGATGGCTGCGGCCGACAAGGAAGAAGGCGGGTTCGGCGGGGCACCCAAATTCCCTCAGACCTTCTCCATCCGCTTCCTCCTCAATCAATACTATTTCACCCACGACAAGACCGCGCTCGACCAGGCCTGCCTCAGCCTTGATAAAATGATCCGCGGCGGGATCTACGACCAGCTGGGCGGCGGATTCGCCCGCTATTCGACCGACCGGGAATGGCTGGTACCCCATTTCGAAAAAATGCTATATGACAATGCCTTGCTGATCGCTACGCTTAGCGAGGCCTACCAATTGACCCGAAAAGAGCTTTACCGGGAAGCGATCGAACAGACGATCGCCTTCATCGACAGGGAATTAGGTAATAAGGAAGATGGCTATTATTCCTCGCTGGACGCCGATAGCGAAGGGATAGAAGGAAAATATTATGTATGGGATAAGGCCGAGGTCGACCTGCTTTTGGGCAAGGATGCCGCCCTCTTCAATACATATTATGGAGTCACCACCGAAGGCAATTGGGAAGGACAGAATATCCTTACCCGTGCCGCGGAGACGCCGTCGGACCCCGTGGCACACAAGATCCTCGAATCCGCCCGGCAGCGGCTCCTCGAGCGCCGGAGCACGCGGGTCCGCCCTGCCCTGGACGACAAGATCCTTCTCGGGTGGAACGCCCTTCTGAATATCGGACTTTCAAAGGCTTATGCCGCGTTGGGCGACGACCGCTACCGGCAGATGGCCATCGCGAACATGGACTTTCTCCGGAGGCGGTTCAAAGGAGAAGGCATCCATCACTACCACCACGCCTACAAAGGGGAAGCCCGCGTGCCGGCCTTCCTCGACGACTACGCCGCCCTCATCAGCGCCCTCCTGCACCTGCAGGAGATAACGGGCAATGGGGACTACCTGATGGAGGCAAAACACCTCCTTCAATTCGTGATCCGGCACTTCAGCGAGCCGGACACCGGGTTCTTCCTGTATACCCATGAAGGGCAGAAAGACATCCTTCTACGAAAAAGAGAGATTTACGACGGAGCGACGCCCTCTGGAAATTCCATGATGGCAAGCAATTTGTTATACCTGGGAATAGTTTTCGATGAAAGGGAGTGGACCGGGCGCGCCAGTCGGATGGCCGCAGCGCTGCATCGGCCCGTCATCAGCTACCCCGGCTCTTTTGGCGTTTGGGCAACCCTATTTCAAGCCCTTGCGTATACTATACCGGAGGTAGTTATCACCGGCCACCGGCCGGAAAATGCCCGGAAGGAGTTCTTATCGTACTTGATTCCTTACCGGGTTTTCCAGTCTTCACAGGAGGAAACTACCCAATTTCCCTTGCTGAGGGACAAGCCGGCAGGCCAGGATCCCCTGATCTTCGTGTGCCAAAACTACGCATGCCAACTCCCTGTTAATGAAGTTGCTACGGCAATCCGTCTCGTGGAAAATGTGTATAAGATTAGCGTTCCGAATGTACAATAATCCGGCCTGGGTGGCGTTTATAACTTTAGCATCTGGAAACCAGTTCAAAGCGCGTCGTCAACCGATCAGACAAGGGAAATGATCGGAGCGATGCTTTGACTTTCGAAAAAATAATTTTAAACTTGTAGCGAGATGTTGTCAAAAGACTTTTTTTGCCCAATACCCTTTAATATTATGAAAATGAAAAACCTATCCGTTTTAACGGCCGTTTTCGCCCTCTTTACGATGGCAGGCTGTAAACTAGGTGGAAAATCCGGAAAAGGCCTCGCAGACGACGGACAGCTACATGGCGTAGCTCCCGCAAGCGCTTACAATCTCTCCAAACCCCCAGGCATGGTCTATATCCCACCGGGCACCTTCCACATGGGTCCCAGTGACGAGGATATGAACTATTCCTACACTGCCCGTAACAGGCAGATCTCGATCAGCGGTTTCTGGATGGATGCAACTGAGATTACCAACAACGAGTACCGGCAGTTTACCAACTGGGTACGCGACTCCATCGCCGCCACCCAGCTGCAGTATGGTAAGGACGTCGACGGTCGCTTCCAGATCGACTGGAAAAAGACCGCCACGATCAAATGGGGCGACAAGGCCACGGTCGAAAAGCTCAATGCCATGATCGTCACCCCCGAGAACCGCGTTTTCGGCAAGAAAGAGATCGATCCCGCCAAACTGGAGTATCACTCCGAAACTTTCGACCTCAAAGAGGCGGCTGCCAAAGGCAACGAAGGCAAGCCCCGCAGCCTCTATATCCGCAAGAAGAATGTCAAGGTCTACCCCGACACCCTGGTGTGGATCCGCGACTTCTCCTATGCCTACAACGAACCGATGACCAAACGGTACTATTCCCACCCCGCCTTCGGGAACTACCCGGTCGTAGGGGTCAACTGGAACCAGGCTACCGTGTTCTGCGAATGGCGCACCAACTACCTCAACGCCCACCTCGAAGCCAAGAAAATGGCGACCGAGTCGAGCTTCCGCCTGCCTACCGAAGCGGAATGGGAATATGCAGCCCGCGGCGGCCGCTCCCAGTCGATGTATCCCTGGGGTAACTACTACCTGCGGAACAAACGCGGCTGTCTGCTCGCCAACTTCAAACCCGGCCGCGGTAACTATCCCGAGGACGGCGGTTTCTACACCGTCCGCGCGGATGCCTACTGGCCCAACGATTTCGGCCTGTATTGCATGGCCGGGAACGTTGCAGAATGGACTTCCTCCTTCTATTATGAAGGTGCCTATAACTTCCAGCACGATATGAACCCCGACATCCGCTGGAATGCCAATGACTCCGACCCCCCCCGTATGAAACGTAAGGTCGTTCGCGGCGGCAGCTGGAAAGATGTGGGTCTGTACCTGCAAACCAGCGCCAGAACGTACGAATACCAGGATACGGCTAAGTCATACATCGGCTTCCGTTGTGTGATCGATCTGTCTCCGACCATAACGAACAATCGTCGATAGTCATTTAGATTATCTTTCGAGGGCACTAAAATATTTCACGTAGAAAACTCGTTTTTGATTTTGCAAACCAAACAAAAAATCAATCAGGAAGTCTTTTTCCAAAACCCTTTAAAATCCTTTACAAACAATTAAAAATTAATCACTATGAGCGCTGGAGTATCAAAATCTACCGAAAGACTTATCAATATCATTGTATGCGTTGGCGCGGCCGTCGTTATCTTCGGCGCCCTTCAGAAGATCCTGCACACCGCATTGGCCGACTTCTTCCTGACGGCAGGTCTGTTGACGGAAGCCCTTATCTTCCTCGTGTATGCGTTCCTTCCGCCTCCCGGTGGTGAGATGCATGCCCTGGTTGAAGCGCTCCCCAAACTGGCCAACGGCGGTACCCCCGGCAACCCGGCCCTGGAAAAGATGGACAAGATGCTGCAGGAAGCCGACATCACCCCGGCTAACCTCAACAAGCTGAGCGAAGGCTTCAAGAAGTTCGGCACCACCGTGGAAAAGATCAGCGACGTCTCCGGCGCCCTATCTGCCACCACGGACTACACGAACAAGACCAAGGAAGCCGCTCTGGCCCTGGATAGCATGAAAGGCGCATACCAGAATGCTACCAACACCATCACCAGCTTCAACGCCGCTGCGGACAGCACCAAACAATTCCATTCGCAGGTACAGGTCCTCACCAAGAACCTCGGTTCTCTGAACGCCATCTACGAACTGGAACTGCAGGATACCAACAACCACCTGAAAGCCATGAACAACTTCTATGGCAACCTGGTGAAGGCTTCCGAAACCATGCAGGGCAGCGTCGCCGATGCGAAGAAAACGCAGGAGCAGATCGCACTGCTGGCCAAGAACCTGGGTAACCTCAACCATGTATATGGAAATATGCTGAGTGCCATGCAAGGCCGCCAGGCATAAAATACCATTGTGCCTGAGCCCGTTTTTTCCGGCCCGCATGAACTCTTTATGAAAAACTAAAATATCCAGCACACAAAATAATTACTGACCCATGTCTCTACCTAAAGAACCGAGGCAGAAGATGATCAACATGATGTACCTGGTACTCACCGCGCTGCTCGCGCTGAACGTATCGGTAGAGGTGTTGAACGCCTTCAAGACCGTCAATCATAGTATTGAAAAATCCAATCTGGTCATCGACCAAAAAAATGCGCTGACCTATAAGGCGTTTGCTGCCGAGAAGATCGACCCGCAAACCGCGGCTAAAGCCAAGGTTTGGGCTCCTCCCGCCGAGCAGGTACAAAAACTCTCCGCTGACCTCTCCAAATACCTGGAAGACCTGAAGGAAAAGCTCGTCACCGAGTCCAATCCCAAAGTCAACAAAGAAGGCCACAGAGAATACACCGAAGGTAACCTTGACGCCGCTACGCGGATCATGGACAAGAACGGTGAAGGTCCCAAGCTGTACGCAAAACTCAAGCAATACCGTCTTGATTTGCTCGCTCTGATCGACCCGGCCAAATACCCCGAGGAGACCGATAAGACCAAACAAGAACTGAAAGACAAACAGGAACAGTTTAGCCATAGCCTGCCCCTGGATACGCGCATCCCGCCGTCCGAGTCCGGCAACACCACCGTCGGAAATGACAGTGCAAAGAACTGGACCGTCCGCTACTTTCATATGACTCCTACTGTTGCCGCGCTTACCATCCTCAGCAAATTCCAGAGCGATGTGAAGAACTCCGAGTCGCAGGTTGTAGATTTCCTGCACAAGCAAGTCGGCGAAGTAAAGGTTATATTCGACAAGTTCGAACCCCTGGTATCCCCCAGCGCAACCTACCTGATGCCGGGTGACGAACTGGAAGTAAAAGCAGGTATCGGTGCATTCAGCGCAGCCGCCAAGCCTAAGATTTCGATCAACGGTGCTACTCTGCCTGTCGGTGACGACGGTACCGCTGACTGGAAGAGCAAAGTATCCTCTACCGGAACCGTCAACGTAAAGATTGAATATACGAAGCCCGATGGCACCATCGGTACGATCACCAAAGACGTAAAATACACGGTAGGTCAGCCTTCCGGCGCCTCGGTCTTCCTCGAGAAGATGAACGTACTGTACGTTGCGGAAGAGAACCCGATCAAGATCTCCGGGGGTAGCGTAGGCCGTGAAAAAGTCCATGTCACCTTCACCAATGGAGAGATCAACCATACCGATGGCGACTCCTGGGTAGCCGTTCCCAAGACTCCGGGAATGGGCTATGTCATCGTCAACGCCGACGGCAAGGAAACCAAATTCGAAATGCGCATCAAATACCTGCCGAACCCCACCGGTTTCGTAGGCACCAAGATGGGTGGCGCCATGTCCTCCGCCGAGTTCAAGGCCATGGGCGGTGTCATCGCCAAGCTGGAAAATTCGGAATTCGCGTCCTCCTTCAAGGTAGTAGGATATAAGGTAGCCGCCCTGGGTGGCTCGATCTCCCAGTACCGCGAAGCTGTGAACGAAGGTACCCGCTGGACCGGCCAGGCAGCGGCACTGATCAACCAGTGCGGACCCGGAACCAACGTATTCTTTGACAATGTTCGGGTACAGGGTAAGGACGGTCGCATCCGCGAGCTGCCCCCCATGGTATTCAACCTGAAATAAATTTTCCAGACCTGTCTGCTCAGCAGACAGGTCTTTCTAAAATGTACAAATACAGAGCGATGAAAAAGTATCTTATCAGATTTAGTATGCTGGCCTTGGCGATACTTCTCCTGGCCGGTAATGTGGACGCACAGACTAAGAAGCGTGTCGTGAAGAAGAAGGCGCCTGCAAAAAAGACCAACGTCGCCAAGAACAAGCCGGCCGACGCTACCGTGGCTCCCGTCAAGGATACCACGGCAAAGCCCGTCGCCGTGCTGGACGCGGATATTAAGCTGGATACTCCGCGCCGGTCGCTCCGAAACGACGCGATCATCGAGCGCAATCTGGTAAAGGATCGTAACCCCCTGCCCTACGAGCACATCCGGGAGGACGATGCCGTCTACCGCCAACGGGTTTGGGAAGAGATCGACGTTCATGAGAAAATGAACCTGCCCTTTGTTTACAAGGCAGTGGAAGATAATGGCAGCCAGATGTTTATCAAGATCCTGCTCCAGGCCATCAAGACCGGGCAGGTCACGGCCTTCGCCGACGACCGTTTCTCTACTCCTACTACCTTTAAGGACATCGCCAACAATGTCGTAGGGAAGCCCCACTCGATCCAGATCCCCGACTACGCCCAGGACCCCGATGGTTCCAAAGGCCTGATGAAGGACTCCATGATCCAGGAAGACTTCAACCCCGAAGACATCGAACGCTACCAGATAAAGGAAGAATGGGTATTCGATAAGGAGTCCAGCCGCCTGCACGTTCGCATCCTCGGCATCGCTCCCGAAAAGACCATCAAGAACCCCGATGGTTCCTTCCGGGCCGTTCTCCCCATCTTCTGGGTCTACTACCCCGACTGCCGCCCGCTGCTCGCCAAGTATGAAGCCTACAACGGCAAGAACTATGGCGCCCGCATGAGCTGGGAAGAGCTGTTCGAGGCTCGCATGTTCTCCCCCCGGGTCGTCAAGTCGACCATCGACAACCCCGGTGACCAGTACATCGAGAACTATATCAAGAACCCGATCCTGCAACTGCTCGAAGGGGACAATATCAAAGAAAAGATCTTCAACTACGAACAGGACCTCTGGTCGTATTAAAACCCGAAATACTCAGACCAAAATATAAGGCTTCACCTAGCGGTGGGGCCTTAAACGTTTTAGCAATTCAGCGACTCTGCAACAACGCTGCAACGTCCTGCGCCACCTGGTTAAATAACTATAAATTAATTAGTTAATTCAACAACTTTTTTTTAAAAATACCCAATATCGGGTATTGTCGAATCAATTCCTTTTACTACTTTTACAACGGTTTTTCATAGGATATTGGATTTTAAAAACGGGGCTGGATGTCTATCCGGGCCCCTTTTTATTTATAGGACATTTCCCGGCCTCTTACCGTCATTACCCTATCCCCTTACGGCCATTTCAGACCGGTTTTAGCGCCTCATCCCCATTAGCCCCCATATCCCTATCCCCCGCCCCGGCCCCCGTATCAGCCCCCGAAGCCGGTCCCGCGCCAGACCCCGTTTCAAGTTCGCCCGCCGCCCCCTCCGCGCTCGTTTTGACCCCCGGCTCCGCGAAATGCGCCCGGATCAGCTTCGCCTTGGCCGGCCCCACCGCCTCTACCAGCTCCTCCTCCGTCAACTGCCGCACCTTATTGACACTCCGGAATCGCTTCAACAACAGATCGGCCGTTTTCTTCCCAATCCCCTCGATATGTTCCAGCTGGTTCGTAAACGTCCCCCGGCTTCGCTGCTTGCGATGGAACGTAATGCCAAACCTATGAACTTCATCGCGGATCCGTCGCACCAGGTGCAGGCTGTCACTGTTATAGGGGAGTTTGATCGATTCGGTATCCCCCGGGAAAAAGATCTCCTCCTCATTCTTCGCCAATCCTACTATCGTCATCATCCCCGAAAGCCCCAGGTCGACGATACTTTCCATCGCAGCACTCAATTGTCCCTTGCCACCGTCAATGATCACCAGTTGCGGCAAAGACTGTTGTTCATCCATCAGCCGCTTATAACGCCGGTGAACCACCTCCTTCATCGTCGCAAAATCGTTGATCCCCTGCACCGTCTTGACATTGAAATGCCGGTAATCCTTCTTGCTCTCCACCCCATCGCGGAAGCACACCATCGCCGAAACGGGATAGCTGCCCTGGAAGTTGGAGTTGTCGAAACACTCGATATGCACCGGTAATTCGGGCAGCTGCAGATCTTCCATCAGCTGTACCAGCACCTGCCGGCGCTGATCGGCCGTCTTCCCCTGCAGCTGCAACATCTGTTTGCGCCGCAGCTCCTCCCGGAAGTATTGCACGTTCTTCTCCGAAAGCTCGAGAAGCCGCTTCTTGTCGCCCCCCTTCGGAATGGTCTGCGTGACCCCTTCCTCCGGAAACTCGATGGGGAAAGGAAGGATCAGTTCCTTCGCCATACTGTTGAACGTTTCCCGCAGCTGCGCCGCAGTGAAGGCCAGTACCTCCTCATTGGATTCTTCGAGATGCGTTTCCACCTCGGTGGTATGCGTCTGAACGACGGTGCCGGTCTCTACCATGAGGTAATTGATATAGGCAAGATCGCCGTCCCTGGCGATCGTGAATACATCGGCATTGCTCAGGTGCTTGCTGACGATCACCGATCGCGCCTCATAGTTCTCGAGATGTTCGAGCTTCTTGCGGATCATCTCGGCCTTCTCGAACTCCATGTTCGCCGCACGTTCCCGCATCTCTTTTTTGAACTGCTGCATCAGCGGGCCCAGGTTGCCCTTCAGGATATTGCGCAATTGCACGAGCCCTTCGGCATAGTCCTCGGCGGTCTGCAGCCCCTCACACGGGCCCTTGCAATTCCCGAGGTGGTACTCGAGGCAAACCTTGTACTTGCCCTTTTTGATCGGCGATTCCGCAAGATTGAGCTGGCAGGTCCGTAGCTGGACATTGCTCTTGACAAAATCGAGCAGCTCGCGCACGCGGCCAACCGAAGTAAAGGGGCCAAGATATTCCGATCCGTCATTGATCTTCCGCCGTGTAAGGAACACCCGCGGAAACGGCTCGTTCTTGATGACGATAAAGGGATAGCTTTTATCGTCCTTGAGGTTGATATTGAATTTCGGCTGGAATTGCTTGATCAGCGAATTCTCGAGCAGGAATGCATCCTGCTCGGAGCCGACGATAGTGAACTCGATCCTTCGGATCCGTTGCACCAGCTCATGCGTCTTATAGGTGGTAAAGGTCTTGGTGAAGTACGAGCTGACGCGCTTGCGCAGGCTCTTCGCCTTGCCTACGTAGATGAGTTCGTCCTGCGCGTCAAAATATTTATAGATACCCGGGTTCAGGGGTATCGTCGAAGCGATCTGGCTGAATTGTTCGGCTGTCATAAATGGTTATTCCTCCTCCGGCGAATCGTCCCACACTACCCGTACCTGCTCTTCGCCGGCCTGAACTCCTTTCACATGGATAAGGGTCGCGATACTAAAGTTGCGCTGCGCCCGCCAGTACATTTTCTGCAGGATCACGCTATCCCCGCTCTTCCGGAGCTTTTCCAGGTACACGCTTCTCACCTCCATGGACCGCGTCCCCGGAACGGTCAGCACATCCACGCGTTGCAGCTCCGTATTGGCGCCGGTAGGAGAGTAGGTAAAAGTGATCGACCGGGTCGCCTTGTCCTGGAAAGAGGTCTCGGTGAAGTTCTTTTCAAAACCGCTATCGGTCAGCTCCTGTGGCACGAACTGCAGCGCCAGCCGGTTGAACTCCGGAAGTTCGAGGAAGACGGAATCGGTATGACCGTTGCGGATCGTGAATTTCTTCTTCGCCAGTGGAACGGAGTCCACCGAGCGGATCTCCGCCTCCAGGAAGTCGGCGACGGGAAAGAACGCGTTCCGGGTGGTGCCTGAGTCGGCCCTGGCCAGGGAGTCGCTTGCAGCAGAAGCGGGTTGTTGATGATTGGAACAGGCGCTGAGCAGGGCGGCGCCGGCAAGACAAAGGGCGGTCAAAATCTTCATTAGGCAAAGATACAGCATATTGGCCCCCAAAGCGGGCCCGTGGCCTAAGGCAGCGACTTGACAAGCCCGATCTTCAGCCCATAGGTCTTCAGATTCTCGCTCAAGACCGACCGGGAGGTATAGGTAGACAGGAACTGATAGCGGAATTCAGGACCGACCTGCCAACGGATATTTCCAACGCGGTAGGAGAGGAAGGCTTCGAGTCCGCCGCTGACATTCCATTTCCGGTACCGGGCAGGCTCTTTGCCTATCTGCGTCAGATCCTGCGAGAGCATATACCAGTTGGCGCCAAGAAGATAGCTGGGTTGTACCGTCGCACCCAGGTTGAACTGCAAACGCTCGTTACCTAACACCCGCAGCTCGAAGCCGATCGGCGCGGACAACTGGTAGTAATCGTTGTTCAGGGTCAGTTTGTTCATGACAGGGGGTGGGGCATTGCTTCGCTGTTGTGTGCCCGATGCCTGGTTACCGGCTAAACCCTGCATATAGCCGATATAGGAATCGAAGACCGCATTCTGCTGAGCATTGGAATCGGCGAAGGCCGTGACCTTATACCGCGCGAAGTTGAACTGGAGCCCGCCCTTTACAGTGAGATTCCTCGTCAGCCGATAGAGGATGCTGCCGCCGAACTCGAATCCAAAGGCTGCGGAATGGTTCAGCAGCTGTGACGGGTTGGCGGAAAAATTTCCATATTTTTCATACGAAGGGTCGACGCCGTTAAGGCTCCGGTAATTGACCGTCGGCGACAAGGTCAGTTGGAAAAAGGTCCGCCCCCGTTTGGAAGGCATCGGGAGGGTGTTCATGGCATAGTCGTGCAGCCAGTTGATCCGCTGCCGGTCCTGCGCCTCCGCGATGGCGGCAGCCGAAGCCTTCCTCCCGTTGGAGGCGGAATCGGGTAGCAGCCCGTCGGCAGCAACGCCATTGCCGTTGGATCGGTTCCTGGCAAGCCGGCCGCCCGTCCGCGAATGGCGGAATGCATCGACGCCTCCTTTGTCGCTTAAGCTCTCCAGCACCTGCCGGGCCGAGATCCCATCGGCATCGGCAAGATCGCCTGCCTCGTGGCCGGCATCCGCTGCCTCGCGCAGCGAAGCATTCTCCGGTCCCGGTCTGACACCGGTCCTGAGTCCGTCTTCCGCCGGCCGGCCGCCATCACCCGCAACGGTCCGCGCCGCAATGACGGCGATCTCCGGAGCATGATCGGGCAACGGTACGCGGCTTAACCACCCGGACAGATCGGATGGATCGATCACCGGATGACTGAGCGTAATGGAGATCTCTTTATATTCAGGGTCCTGTCCTTCCCCGGAATCGGTCTCCGCGGCATTGTTATGCTTCGAGGCCGAAGAAGAAGAATTGGAAGTATGATAGGCCGATGAGGAGGTGTGAGGGATGTGAGCGGCAAGCCAGGGTTTCGGGACTTCGGCAGCTGTCGTAAAGGTAGGCTTACGGACAATGACGGAATGAGCCGAAGGCGTGATCAACTCCCTCCCGGCAAAAAAGAGGATACCCGTAACCAGTAAAGACATACTCCCGATGAACCACCTTCTTCTTGTATGTAATGAATTGTGAACCCCTTTCCATACACGTTCCGAAGGGTACATTTTGTATTGTTCTGTCTTGTCCCGGATCAGTTGCTCAAAATCATCACTATAGAAGTTGCTCTCCTTCATTTGTCAATCAGTTTTAGGCATGTTTTCACAGGAACAGGATTTTAGACTAACGGACAGCGACGAGCCAATCGGCCTTCTCTCTTGGTTTCGTAAGGATCTTCTTCCGGATGAGGATCTCTTCCAACATTTGCTTTGCCCTTGTATATTGTGAGCGACTTGTGCTTTCTTCGATATCCAACATGTCGGCAATCTCCTTGTGCGAATAACCTTCTATCGCGTAGAGATTGAGAACCGTGCGATAACCGATCGGCAAAATGCGGATGCATTCTACTACCTGTTTGGCCTGTACGATCGACGGCACCGTCTCCTCCCGAACCTGCACGCCGCTGGCGTGTACGATGTCCAGGCTTTCGTTGAACCGCTTGTTCTTTTTCAGGTTGTTGATACAGGTATGAACAATGATGCGCCTGATCCAACCCTCAAATGCACCCTTGTTCTGAAAGGTGTGCATCTGGGAAAATACTTTTATAAACCCCTCCTGTAAC